>ENA-OOXE01001629-OOXE01001629.1-human-gut-metagenome-genome-assembly--contig:-NODE-1629-length-11113-cov-5.309369_pt1 | contig 11113 bp, 4 predicted proteins | sample MGYA00241585_ERZ501339 | MGnify/ENA primary metagenome ERZ501339 (study PRJEB25962, sample SAMEA1972463) | human gut metagenome | biome: human gut; feature: human-associated habitat; material: faeces...
AGGCCGGAGCCGTAGCCGTTGACGATGCCGTTCGCTGCCGCCCATGCGACTGCCTTGGCGAACCACTTGTTGCTGTCCACATCCTTGAAGTCGGATGCACCGGACATGGCGGGGCTGCCCGCCATGCGCCAAAGAATGGTCGCCATCATCCCGCGCGTCGCCGTCCCGTGCGGACGGAATTGAGCGTTGCCCGTGCCGATCATCAGCCCATTTTCATAGGCGAACATCACATCGCCATAGAACCAATCCTTTTCGGAAACATCGGTAAAGGGATTCGCGCCTGTGCCGCTATTGCGCAGAATCGTCAGCGTGTAGGTTTTAGCACCGATTCTCACGACAATGTCGGTTGTGCCGCTGTTGGGGATGGCAACGGTTGCGCTGCCGCCGGTGGACAGAGCCTGTCCGTTGATGCTCACGGGCTCGCCGTTTCCAGACACCGCTGTGACTAGCGTAGATGTTGCTCCGCTATCATTTTGCAACGTATAGGTATAGTTCGTTCCGTTGGCGGTAAAATCGCCGAGCTCCACTGCCAGACCTTCAAAGGTCAGAAGGTCATTACCGGGCACTGCGGCTCGCACCACTACGCGGGTGCCAAGCCGGGAGAAGGTGACGGTTTCCGTCTGGAAGGTTTCCCCGGAGATGGCACCGCCAATACTGGTCTTTTTCGTTTCCAGAACGGTCCCGGCAGCATCCAGCAGCGTGGCCACCAGCTCTGCGCTAGTCTGAGACTGCAGGCAGTTGTTGCGCAGAGTAATGGCGGCGGTGCTGTGATCGTTGCCGTCGTTCCCCTGTGTCACATCCATCGTCAGCTGCTCTCCGGTGCGAGCCAGTGCGCCGGTCATATGGACGCTGGCCTCGCTGTCACTGCCGTTATACTCCGGCAGTCGCTGATTGCTTCCCGTTCCACCGATCAGGCCTTCCGCCCACGCCTCGGCGTACAGATAGGTACCCACATTGGGGATCTCGGTTTTGCCAATGGATGTCATATACTCGCCCAGATCATAGGTCAGGTCCAGTGTAAAGGTTCCCTGATCAATGCGGGCGAGGGCGCTGTCTTCGGAAATGGTGATTTCATTACCGCTAACCGATACGCCGTTTGTGGTGCAGGCTACCTCTGCAGGTTCGGTATGCAGATCATCCGCATAGAACGCAAGCTTCACCTCGCGGTTCTTTCCGCCAGCCAGCGTGGCGGCAGAGGAATTATAGAGGGTCATGCGCACCGTGCGCTTGCCGGCGCTCTCCGCAATCACTTCCATTTGCGAGATGCCAATGTCGGGATAATCCAGATACACTGTGCCGTTTTCGTGGATGCCGCCAGCGGCGGTGATGGTATAGCCCGGGTCGGTCACGAGATCCCCCACATGGTGCCAGACGGTAAGGGTGGTGCTTTCATTGGGCAGCAGTGTTTCCGTAAGGGTGGCGGTTTCCCCGCTGCCAAGGCTGACCGTTAGGTTTGTCACATCGTTCAGCCCGGTGTTGCGGATGGTAAAGCGAATGGGTGTCAGGCTGTTCAACGCCAGCGTTGCATAATCCACACCGATCTGTTCCACTGCCACCGCATCGGTGATAAAATCAGAGGTAGCGGTATAGAGGATCGTTTCCTCACCCGGAACTGTCACGCCGCCGATTACCTCCTAGTGTTCATCGTCATACCGGGTGGCCTGAATGGCGGCCTGCACCTGATTGGTGCCGCTGACATAGGCATCAAAGTGGTCAGCCAGCGTGCGATCCGGCAGCTCTGCCAGTTCCAATGGTGCGGACAGAGTGTAGGTATTATTTGTGGCATAGCGCAGCTTGGCCGCCTTCAAAATGCCGTGATCTACCGCGCCGTTGGCGTTATTGACAGTCTCATTCCAGACGATGGTAAGATCATTGCGGCTGCGATGATCCCCGCTGAGGGAAGCGAAGCGGAAGTCTCCGCCCACGACGGCGTTGCCGCTGCTGGTCAGGGCCGACAGAGAGCCGGGGAAACTGTTGGACATGGTGCCGCTGCCGTCCACAGCCAACAGCTGGATATCGCTACTGCCATCTCGGACACTGTGCCAACCGATGAAAAACCGGTCATCCCCGCTGCCGAAGTTGGCTGCAACGACCTGGGGGTTTTCGTCAAGATTGCTGTCACAGGTCGCCAGCATGACTGTACCGGGAGTTCCGTCAGCAGCCACGGTACAATAGGCGATCTCGTAGGCGGAGGTATCTCCGGTTCCGCTGCGGTCCAGCGAGTAAACCGCCATAGCGGTTCCGTCGGGCAGCATGGCCGCCTGCAACGCCTTCACGCTGCCAGTAGCACCGTTATAAAGCATTTTTGCCTTGCTCCAAGTGCCGTTAGTGCTGTCATAGCAACTGTACATGATACAATCTCTGGTCGTGAAGTTCAGCAGGTTGTTGCTGCCCTGCGTACCGGGATCGGGGGTGTAGACGCTGCGCCAGAACACGATGGCTTTGCCGTCGCCGCCCACTGCCGTGGCTGGGGCCAGATCCGGCGTGCCGTCGTTGGTTAGGCGGGTGGATGTCCAGGTTGAGCCGTTATAGACGGACACTACGATCTCCGTGCTGTTCATCAGCAGGTTTTGCTCTTCCAATGTCACGGCATCACCGGCATTTTTACCCGGCAGATCGGTGCCCATGCGAACCCAAGCCGCCGCCGCGAAGCTACCAGTGCCGGACAAAGAAACGCTCGTGTCGCCGTAGCCGGGGAACCCTGTGGGAGCGTCAATTTCACTGGAGGGAGTATAGACGCCGCCATTGAGGGTGGAGAAATGCGCCCGGCTGTCGTAAATACTGCTGCTGTTGTCGTCGTTGATGTAGGTCAATACCTTCCCGTCATCGCTGAGCTGTGGATAGGATGTGGGGTTGGCATTGGTCTGGATGTTTTTCAGCCCACTGGTGGAGTTCAGAGAGAACAGCATCATCCGCTGCTGGGGCTGGCCCCAGGTACGGGCATATTGCTCCAGATAGTCCCGGCTTTGGAGCGTTGCACTGCCAGAAGCCACCTGCATTCCGCTCTGGGCCGCCGCCATCCGCAGCGAGGCAAGGCTCAGCCCACTGGTGGCGCTATTCCAGTAGTCGTCGATTGTGTTCCAGTCATTAAAAGTCCTGGTGGCTCCAAGGGTTCCGGAGGCGATCACCGCCTCGTAGGAGATAAACAGGAAAGTTGCCACAAATTTGATTCCCACTTCGCTTTGGATCCCCAGGGCCTGACCGTTAATTTGGCGCTTTGTCTCGTCGGCAAGATAGGTGCGGGAAAGGAACTTATTCTGACTGTCCACATCCAAATTGCCGAATAGGCCGATCTTCAGCGCCACGACCGAATAGTCAAAGCCAATACCGCCAAACGCGTGGACATAGGCGTTGATACGCAGCGTAGTCAAAAAGTCATTCACTGCCGTGGCCGTGGGATCGCTCCAGGCAAGCTCTGTACCCTCGCCCTGCCGGCCGTAGCGCACTGCGGTACGGAAATCCAGCTGAATGGCACCACCCAGCTCAAAGGTTGCTGTCAACGGTACGGGGCCAGCCATGGCGTTCACGCTGAAGGAGAAGCCCACACCAACGCCGGCGGTAAATCCGCCGCCTACGGTGAAAACCTCCCACTCCTTTTTTTCGGTGTTATAACGGATTTCCGCTTCGTAAAAGCCCTCCAACTGCAAGTTGAGATCCGTGCTGGTGACATTGTCGGCTATGGAGTTGGTTTTGTAGTCCCCCTTGGGATCATAGGTGCCCTGGGCCATCTGGCTCAGGTCCCCGGTCCCGGGCACACCCACTTCCAGATTCTGCGTCAGCACATTCGCACCCAACGCCACGCCGTCCTCGGAATAGTCCATGTCCTCCATCTCCAGCGTATTGTACCCGGCCCAAATCATGGCACGGAACACGGAGGGATCTTCGCTGGGGGTGATAATCATTTTGAACACGGAAGTGTCCACCGGACCGCTCAGATCATCCAGCCGTCCGGTCAGCACCTTGAGAATGTTACTATCGCCCACTCCGCCAAAGTCGACTTGATTCACTCCACTGGAGGATCCCATCGTCGCCAGAATACCGGTGACGCGGTCATCCTCTGTCACCTTGGGCACTCGGGTCAGATCAACGACCCGGAAGGGCATTATTTTTTCTTGCAGCAGGCTGCCGTTCAGGCTCAGCTGCGTTTTCATACCCACATCCTTGCCGTCAGCGATCCATCCAGAGGTGGTCATGGTGGCCTCGGTGAGGGTCAGATCGTTTTCCGCTACGGGGATGGATGAGAAGGGATACTGCTTGGTACTGCTGCTCTGGGCGGCAGGAAGAACGCCGTATTCGTCCGCCATCTTGAGACTATAATTCCGCGCGTTGGCAATATCCTCGCCCCAGAGGAACATGGTGGTGTGCAGGCTTGCTGTTTTAAAGCTGCTGTTAGGGCCAATCTTCCCAGTCGAGCTGCGGACATCCACCTTCTGACCGTTGGCAAGACCGTAATCAACGCTTTGCGCCACAATGAAGGGTTTGTTTTCCTCCCCCGCCGGCACGCGCTCCAGAGAGACAACGCCCTCTGCGGTGCGCATTACATCGTCCACGCCCAGCTTGCCGTTGACGGTCAGCAGCAGCGGATAGTACTTGTCGCCGTCAATTGCGCTGATCTCCAGAATGTACTCCAGCTGATCCAGAGCGGAAAGCGCCGTGGTGTTGCTCTCGCCCTTTTCGGCCGACCAGAACTGGGTGGAATCCAGATAGACGGTTATATTTCCCGCCGCATCCGTGGTATAGGTGTCGCCGGTGATGCCGCTGACAAGTGCTCCTGCCCTGGAGCCCAGCAGAGCTGTCTGGCAGTAGCCTCCGTTTTTATAAACGCCGCCACGAACGGTCACCGTCTTGTTCGCCAGCGGATCGCCGCCCGGCGTGATGAGCGTCACAGATGCCCGGGCAACTCGCCGAAGGCTGAAGGTATTCAAGGGATAAAGCTGCAGTTTTGTGGCATCCCGCTCGCCGGAACGCAGATTTTCTTTATAGATGGTTCCCAGATAAATATCCGCGCCGGAGCCGGACCGCAGAGACACCTCACTGGCGATTCCGTTGGGTTCGTAAAGCGCCAGCACGCCTTCACTGTTGGTCGTGACCGTTTTGGGCACACCTTTGCCGTCGGTGTATTGCAGCGTAGTTTCCGCTGCAGGCGTCAGCTGGAAGAGATAGAACTTATTTTGCAGCGTTTTCGCTGTCACCTGTACGGCGGCATTCATGCCCGTGGCGGCATGGGTAGCCGTGACGGTTGCGGTGCCGTTGGCCAAGCCGGACAGCGCCATTTTGGTTTCGGGAAGGTAGGAATCAAAGGAGAAGTTTCTGATGTCCTCATACAGTCCGCCCTGCTTGTAGTTGACGGAAATGGCATTGTTGTTGCTGGAGAGCCACCGGATGCCGTCTTTAAAGGAGTTCCATCCGTACTCGTCATAGTTGATGCCTATGTACTCGATCAGCCCCAACTCCTGGCGCAGCTGCAAAATTTCAGCTGTAACGGTGGGCAGGCTGCCGCTGACCTTGGAGGTATTGTCCATGGTCAGCTTAGAAATCGTTTCTCCTTTGTCGTTCTGCACCTTCAGTGCGTCGGCATCGTAGACATACAGGGGGAAGGAGTCGGTGCTGGGAGATTCCTCACCAGGATTCTCCACGCTCAAAACCACTTGATAGGTGTCCTTCAGATTGCCGGTTTGCACACTCTGTAATGACAGGGGGAAGCTCCCGGAGGTGCCGGATAGGCGCTCACTGTCCACCACTTTGGTGGTGGTGTCCTCTGTGACCCGGGTGATGGTCAGCGTGGACTGCAAAGGGGCGCCCTCAGTGGTGTTTTCCACCGACCAGTCGATATTGACGGCACCGTCGGTATCCTTGAGGTAAATGCTCTGGGGCGGTGTCAGCTTGGCCGTGGCAGGTGGTGCCTGCACGATGATCCAGGCAAGTGCCGACAGGCGGACGTCCTCACCGCCGGCGTTTGGGTGCGGCATGGAGACCAATACCGTGTAGGCAGGGGTATTGCCGTTGGAGAGCTTGGAGAGCACATTCTCCTCGATCCGCACGCTGTTTTTATCCTTGCCGGCGGTATAAGTCGCAACGGGCTTGCGGCCGCTCAGCGCCGCCTCATTCGCGTAGTTGCCCTCATACAGATCAATCCTGTAATGGAACTCTTTGTTCGGCGCCATCAGCGTGGCGTTGGAGCTCCACAGCACAGTGGTGGGCTGATTTACCCGCGTCACGATGGACGCGCCGCCGGGAATCACCAGTGCCAGGGAATCGCCTGCCGTCACGGTATAGGGCTTTGACTCGCCCGTCACATCATCGGCAGTGTCCTCAGTCCCGTTGTCCGCCGTAAAGGTAAAGGTGACGGCTCCCACCTTGGTTCCTGTGGTGGCAACAACGCCGGTATCCTCGTTGATGGTGGCAATGAGCGTGTCACTGCTGCTCCATTTGCCGGTGGTGCAGGTTGCCTGCTCACCGCCTGCCCCCAAAACCTCTGCCTTAAGCGTGGGGCGGGTGGTTTTGCCAAGGGAAATCGTATAGTCGGCGGAATCCGCTTCCGGGACGATGGTCACCGTGTGCGCGGAAACTTTCTTTGCCACCGTGAACTGCCGGGTCAGTGGAAGAACATTCACCCAGTCAGGATCGGCTTTCGTGCCCTCGTTGGCCTGCAGCGTCACCGTGTAGGTGCGGTCGAAAGCAGAGGGTGCGATTGCATAGTCGCTAATGGTGAAGGCTTCCTTCTCTGTGTCCAGATAGACCTGCAGATGGATTGGTTCAACCGCGGAGTCGTACCTCAGCTCGAGGCGGAACGGGGCTTCCTTCGGGTCTGTGCCTGCCGGGATGTGATAATTGCTGTATACGGTCTTGTAGACCTGCTCCATGTTGGCGTTCATCGTGAACGATGCCTTGCCGTTGTCGTAGTCGGCGGTGAGTGCGGTGGGAGCGTTACGCATCAAGACGCTCTTCAGCGTTACGCTGGCAATCGCGTTGCTTTGATAAGATGTGGTATCCAGCGTATGACCGAAAACATCTTCCACACCGGTCATACCATTGACGATGACCGTGGTGTCATCCGCATCCTGCACTGGATACCAGAGCATTGCCGTGACACCGTATTTGTTCATGGAAAGCTCAGCGGCGCTATACACTTTGCCATTGATGGTCACGCTGGCGTTGCTAAGATCCACGAACTCGTTAAAGGTAACTGTGATAGGCACATGCTGTCCGCTGGCATAGGTTCCCGCCGGGGCCGTGACGCTTTGAATGGTGGGATTGTCCGTGTCCAACAGCTTGGCGGAGACGTTGCTGGTCTTAGCGGTGGCGTAGGAATGTTGGATATCGCCATTTACATTCTTCAGATACAGTTCGAAGGGCAGATAGTACTGCTGCTTCTCTCTGTTTTGCGTGGTAGACTGCAGGGAGATGCTGACCGTACTGCCCTTGTTAATCGTACAGTTCTCCGTTCTCTTTTTGTCGCCGCTGAGCGTCAGAGCTGTTCCATCGAGCTTGTACTCCGTCAGATAGAACGGGGCATAGGGTATCGGGTTTGCAGAATTATAATTGCCATACGGCGCAGGGCCAGTATAGGCAGCTGCGCTGGTACTCCAGTCAAACTCGATGCTGGCGTCGATTTGGTATGGCTGATAAAATGGGTCGGAGCCGACGGGAAGCACCGAGTTGCGGGCACCCTCCAAAATTCCGATGGTATTGCTTAGCGCAACGAAGTCCGGATTTTCGACACCGTTGGCGACAGTGTATTTATCTGCCAGCAAAGGAATCAACATATCCTGATATATCACGTCTGTATTTTCGTATCTTTTCTCATAGGGCGGCGCGCTCACTGATGTTTGCATTGTGGGGACGCCAACCGTCTTTTTTAGCTTGAGCTGACAGTGGTCGGCATAAGCGGCACCGTCATAGAACACCAGATTTTCCGCATCGTAAAATTCAATCATCCCCAGCAGGTCGCCATAGGAATAAGAATTCTCGAGCCAGGCTCGGTTGTCTCCTTTGGTTGTAACCTTGACAGTGATTTTACAACCACCTAAACTGAAAGTCGAGCCTACGTCATATGTCAGCTTGTAGGACCCGTCGCCTTGGGCGACCCCACTCGTCTCGCCTATCGAGACCTCCACATCGGTGATATAATCGCTGAGCTGGCCTTTTTGAATGCGGTAGGAAAAGCCGACCGGTTTTCCGCCGTATACAGTAAAAGTCCCGGAGCTCCAGATGTTGTTTGCGAGATCCTCCAGCGTTTGGCTCATCATGCTGCTCATATCCACCGTCTCAACGCCCACAGGCGATGTGGCAGAGGCGGAATACTGCAAACTGATGCCCTGCAGCTCCAGCTGCTCCATCAGGCTATTGAGATTCTCCAGTGCTTCCCCGGTAAACTCCCTGCCGGAGAAATAGGTGTCCTTGATCCGCTGCAGCTCCTGTTCGATTTGGATCATAGTCTTCAAATCGCCCAGCGCCACCGGAGTCCCATCCACGTCGGCTATACGGGTGAGATCCGTGGCGGGATTTTCCAGCAGTTCCATGACAGCCGCCAGTGTCAACACCTGACCGTCCAGCGTGATGGTTTGATCCACCTTGAAATTGCCGTCTTGATCCAGCAGCCCCAAAGCGTTCAGCATGGAAAGCACCTGGTCGCTGCTATCGCCGGTCGAGGCGGAGAGCTGCTCCAAAATCGCCTGATTTTCCTCGGGTGTGTTGCCCAGCGAATCGCTCACCGCTGCAAACGCCGCTGTCGGATGCATGGTCAGCACCATGCAGCAGACGAGCAGTATGCTAAGTATTCGTTTTTTCATTGGCTTTTCTTCTCCTGTTCGTGTCGGTTCGGTTTGTCCGCCCCGCCTTTTTTCTGGTTTTCTCTGTTTCTGAGCCGGATGCCCTACGCGGCGGTCTGCCCCTGCACTATAAGTGCGTCCGCCGCCCCGGCAAGTGCTGTGAATAACATCAGGCAGAAAGCGGAGAGGCTTATTGCCTCGCGCCGCTGCCTCCGGCGGGTGTTTTCCCGCACCCGCTGCTTGACGAGTGCGACCCGTCTTGCGGTATCGTACATATCGTTTGAATCTCCCCTCTGGATTTTTTGAAATGCGGCTTAAAAACCCCTTCACTTATATAGGTACAAAAAATCGGAAAAACTCTCACCCAAAATCAAAAAATTTTCAAAAAAATTTGAGACCAGATTTTCGTTTTCAGCTCACGAAAGAGGAGTATCAGAACTTGAGATGCCAAACTGGCATTTCAAGTTTTGCGCAGGACGAAAATAATTATGGTGGTCGTAGGACTCTTCCTTATGTATTTACAGAACAGGGAATCTCTATGTTGGCGAGTGTTCTACATAGCGAAGTGGCGATTAAGGTAAGCATTGGTATTATGCGTACATTCGTGGAAATGAGGAGATTTATTGCTAATAACGCCTTGCTTTTTGAGCGTATCAGTAATGTGGAGTTAAAACAACTGGAATATCAAAAGCAAACGGATGAAAAATTGGATCAGATATTTGATGCTTTTAGCCTAATTGTTAGCCTGATTCAAAAAGCGGAAAAGGAAATCGTTTTAATTGATGGCTATGTGGATATAGGAACGCTGAATCTTCTCACAAAAAAGAATGAAAATGTGACTGTTGTGATGTATACATTGAAAAGAACCAAGTTATCTCAAGAAGATGTTAATAATTTCAACAGCCAGTATCCTTTACTGGAAGTGCGGTACACGAAAGTATTTCATGATCGCTTTTTAATCTTGGATAAGAAAAATGTTTATCATATAGGAGCCTCCTTAAAAGATGCAGGAAAAAAGTGTTTTGAAATTTCTCTGATTGAGGATGCTGGTATTGTGAGAGACATTCTTCAGAGATTGGAGATTGAAACAGAGGAGTAAAAACGCACCATATTTGGAATTCAATCATCAGGCGATAGTTGCTGACTTTGGCTGTGATCAAGAAGGAGCCTCGACCAGAGGCTCCTTTTTGATTAGGCTTATGATGCTAGTCAGATCACTTTCGCTGCCAGCGCCCGGAAGCGCCGCAGGGCAGTACCAGACCGCTCTCGGTGACGGGGAGGCCGATCTCTTCGGCTTCCACATGACCGCCGAACTTTTTCGTCAGGGTGGAATTCATCATATAGGACAGCACGGCGGGCTGCAATCCTGTAGTGTACGAATTGATCAGGAAGAACAGCGCATCATCGGATAAAAGCTGTGCGGTCAGTCCTACGAAATCCCAGATATTATCTTCTATTTTCCAGATCTCGCCCTTGGGTCCTCTGCCGTAGGAAGGAGGATCCATGATGATGCCGTCGTATTTGTTGCCCCGGCGGATCTCACGCTCTACGAACTTCATACAGTCGTCCACCAGCCAGCGGATAGGAGCATCGGCAAGCCCGCTGGCAGCAGCATTCTCCTTTGCCCAGCCGACCATACCCTTGGACGCATCCACATGGGTCACAGCAGCTCCCGCAGCTGCGGCGGATACAGTGGCACCGCCGGTGTAAGCGAAGAGGTTCAGCACCTTCACGGGGCGGCCTGCCTCATGGATCAGACCGGAGAACCAGTCCCAGTTCACCGCCTGCTCCGGGAACAGACCGGTATGCTTGAAGCTGAAGGGCTTCAGATGGAAGGTCAGAGGATCAGCCTTACCGGAGGCTTCCTTCTGAAAAGGCAGGGTGTAATGGATCGCCCATTCATCCGGCAGATGGAAGAACTCCCATTCTCCGCCGCCCTTGGCACTTCTGTGGTAATGACCGTTCTTCTGCTTCCAGCCCTTATGATCGTGGGGCGTCTTCCAGATGACCTGGGGATCCGGACGCACCAGAATATAATCTCCCCAACGCTCTAACTTTTCTCCGCTGGAAGTATCCAGCACTTCATAATCTTTCCAATGATCTGCAATCCACATATAGAAACCTTTCTGTGTGTATATTTTGTAACTGATTTTTACAGGACATAATAATAGAATATAATACCAGAAAGACTTTTTCAAGGAATACTTGCAGAGAGTGGTTATATGGTTGAAGAACTGAACGACTTAAAAGGTGGAATGACGGAAAACTATCAAATCAGACTTTCATGCATTACAGCGATAGCAAACTAATCTGTTGACGATAAGCCATTTCTTGTATATAAT
>ENA-OOXE01001630-OOXE01001630.1-human-gut-metagenome-genome-assembly--contig:-NODE-1630-length-11106-cov-4.158266_pt1 | contig 11106 bp, 6 predicted proteins | sample MGYA00241585_ERZ501339 | MGnify/ENA primary metagenome ERZ501339 (study PRJEB25962, sample SAMEA1972463) | human gut metagenome | biome: human gut; feature: human-associated habitat; material: faeces...
GCCTTTTACCGTTTGGGAAACTGTGTTTATCCAAATGGTCTGCTCGCTAAGAATAAACATCTCCTCCGGGTTGCCCCGTTCTCAGTCTACTATCTCTCATAATCCTTTGATTTCGGCTTAAAAGGTTCAGCCACGATATTGCCGCCCACATCCTTAGAAAAGCGTTCAGGATGCTTGAACTGTTCCTTATACTTCTTCATCATATCGTCCGGCAAGCTCTGAAAACTCTCACTCTCAGGCGGTGCATAACAGATAAAGAACTTGCCGCAGATAATATCAACCATCTCTTTCTTATCGTTGTCCTGCACATAAACAGCACGATTAAGCGGAAGTCCTCTCATCTTTCCTTCCTCATTACAGATGATTGCAACATCATCGTCATAGGGCATATATTCCTCAATATCCCCGCCGACAACCTCCTGCATTGCTTCCAGACTGTCGTCGATTACAATTTCCTTCGGGTACTTTTCCGGTTCTACCAAGAGAACTTTAATCTTAGAATCATTCATCGTTCTTCATTCCTTTCGTGTATTTTTTTATTGTAAATTCCCATCCGCATACAAAGAAAATCGTTGAAGTCCTTACCTGCTTTTGGTGGCTCATCAACGATTTCATACTTATCCGGCAGAATAGTTTTTAAGGTCTGTGCTGCCTTTCTGCCCGCTATATCATTGTCAAAATGGATACGGATTTTCCTGACAGATGGGTTACTGCCAAGATACTTTTCCAGTGCAATCGGCACTTTACTGTCCTCAATTTTCTTTGCCGGAGAATACACCCCGGACAGCGAAACAAAGCTCATTTCTTTCCAATCCTGCCCGTTCAGCTTCGCAAGCGTGGCATAGGATAACAGGTCTATGGCACACTCAAAGAGGTGTACTTCCTCCAAGTTTTCCTTACCAAGCCGAAAAGAATAATCTTTTTTACTGCCACTGCAATCGCCCATAATCCTACGCTTATTCGTGGAACGGTAGGCTGCATATTTCGGTTCTTTCTTCTCGTCATAGCCTACAAACACAACATTGTGATACGGCAGGCTCTCAAAGATAAGGTCATTAGAGATACAGTAATTGATGATTTCAAAATCTATTCCTCTCCCGAAAAGATACTCTGTAATCACTCTGTTGGAAGCACATTTTTCAGGGAGAAGAAGTGGTTTATTTTCCTCTTTTGGCTGTGGCTTTTCATAGACCGGAGCCTGAATCGCTGTGTGTCCGATAATGGTTTCCACCGCTTCAAGGAAGCTGTAACCTTTAACCTTAATCAGATAATCCAAAGCACTCCTGCCACCGATACCTCTCGACCACCATATCCATTTCCCGTTTGAAATCTTCAAACTATCGTGGGTTCTGGTGCAATAGGTGTTACCTGAAAACTTAACCAGCTCATACGGTTCATAATTTCTCAGGTAGGTTAATAAGTCCATCTGCTTCGCCTGAATGATTAACTCAGGTGCGATAAATGGCATATCGACCACCGCCTTCCTGTTTATCTCTCATACGATTTCTCCTTTCTGCCGCCGACTGCTTCGCCCTCATCAGGCTCTCCGCCGACAATCTCATTTTCCTTTTTATCCATATTGAGCAGGATATTCAGCTCATCAAGTCGAGCAGTTTTTGCCCTCAATTCTTCCTCTTTGGCAAACGGCTTTTCGATTTCCTGCTTCGCTGTTTCAAACTGCTTTTCCGTATTTTCAAGGCTGTTTTTCGTATCAGCAAGTGCTTCTTCAAAGCGTTCAATGCCGTTATCTATTCTCACGATATTACCGTGAGAATCATCGCCAAGCGGTACATCTCTGCTTGTTTCGCCTTTTAATTTCACAACATAATTACGCTGAACCGTATCAAAATACAGTTCCATTTGAAAGCCACGGTACTCGCCAAGTGGTATCGCATTGGGACTGTTCATTGACTTGCAGGCATTGATGATTGCCTGACCTGCTTCGGCTTTTTCGGAATAAGAAACACCCGATACCATCATTCCAAGCGGCTGCTCGTCTATCGGTTTCGGGTGTAATTTTGCTGTTTCAACATCTTTTGTAAGTCCCTCTACACGGGATTTCAAGTAAGCAATCTGTTGTGGATAGAACTTGATGACCTTATCCTCCAGTCCGTATTTCTCTGATAAGAAATTGGATTTTAACATCTTCAGCTTCTGCACCTGAATGTCTAAGTCCATCTTCTCTTTGATATATGGATTGCCTGTTGCAAGCATTTTTATCTCTGCATAGGACAGTGCGGTTTCATCAATATCCTCTGCCGACCTGACCGGAGATTTGCTCGTCATAATCTGACTTGCGAACTTCTGCTTACCTTCCACAAGCTGATAAAGGTATGCGTCAAAGGTCTGCTCTGTTACATAGCGATAAATATCTACCTGCGGATTTTCATTACCCTGACGGACAATTCTACCGGAACGCTGCTCCAAATCTGAAGGTCGCCACGGACAATCCACGTCGTGAAGTGCGATAAGTTTATCCTGCACATTCGTTCCTGCTCCCATCTTCTGAGTAGAGCCAAGAAGCACCCTGACTTCTCCCTTGCGGGTCTTTTGGAACAGTTCTTTTTTCTTCATATCCGTGTCGGCTTCGTGTATGAACTTCACTTCACTTTCAGGAATACCTCTCTCAATCAGCTTCTTCCTGATGTCGTTATAGACGGAAAATGTGCCGTCATTCTTCGGAGTGGACAAGTCGCAGAATACAAGCTGTGCCGATTTCTTGTCTGCATTTTCTTTCCATATCCGATAGATGTTATCGACGCAGGCATTGATTTTACTGCCCTCAAAATCAGGCAGCATATCGTTTAGCATACGCTGGTCAAGAGCCAGTTTTCTTCCGTCATTTGTGATTTTCAGCATATTATCTACGCTTGAATCCACACCGCCGCCACGCACCTGCTCGGCTCTCTCTGCAAGGGAAGCAACCATCTCCTTCTGCATTTCCGATGGCTTTACTGCAATGTTATGGTACTTTGCTTCCGGTACTGGCAGGTTCAACATATCTGCTGTTTTAATGTCCGCTATCTCCTTGAACATCGCCATTAGTTCAGGCAAGTTATAGAATTTTGCGAACCTTGTCTTTGCTCTGTATCCTGTTCCTTCCGGTGTAAGTTCCACTGCCGTAATGGTTTCTCCGAAAGTGGAAGCCCAGGCGTCAAAGTGCTGCAACCCATTTTTCACAAGCGTGTTGTACTGCAAATATCGCTGTATCGTATAGAGTTCCACCATACTGTTTGAGATAGGTGTACCCGTTGCGAATATGGTTCCTCGTCCTCCGGTAATCTCATCAAGGTAACGGCACTTCATAAAGAGGTCGGAAGATTTCTGTGCTTCCGTCTGTGCGATACCGCCCACATTACGCATTTTTGTATAAAGATAAAGGTTCTTATAATAATGGCTTTCATCAACAAAAAGCCTGTCTACACCAAGTTCCTCAAAGGTTACAACATCATCTTTTTTCGTCTGGTCATTGAGTTTATCAAGTTTCTGCTTGATAGATTTCTTTGACTTTTCAAGCTGCTTTATGGAGAAGTTTTCCCCTCGGTTTCGCTTGAGTTCCGCAATTCCTCCGGTTATCTCCTCAAGCTGCTGTTCTAAGATTGCCCTCTGTCTTTCAATGGACATCGGGATTTTCTCAAACTGTGAATGTCCGATGATAACTGCGTCATAATCTCCGGTTGCAATCCTGCCGCAGAACTTTTTACGGTTCTTGGTTTCAAAATCTTTCTTTGTTGCGACAAGGATATTTGCCGCCGGATAGAGCTGCAAATACTCAGCCGCCCATTGTTCGGTCAAGTGATTTGGTACAACAAACAGTGACTTATTACAAAGCCCAAGCCTTTTCGACTCCTGTGCTGCCGCTACCATTTCAAAAGTTTTTCCTGCTCCGACTGCGTGTGCAAGAAGGGTATTTCCTCCGTAAAGGATATGAGCAACCGCATTTTTCTGATGTTCCCTGAGTTCAATTTCAGGGTTCATACCATTGAAGATGATATGACTTCCATCATACTCACGAGGTCTGACGCTATTGAATTTCTCATTGTAGGATTTGCAAAGCCTTTCCCTTCGTTCAGGGTCAGACCATATCCAGTCCTGAAATTCCTGCTTAATCATTTCCTGCTTCGACTGAGCAATCGCTGTTTCCTTTTTATTCAGGACAGCTTTTTTCTTTCCCTCATCATCTTCGCTATAATCAAAGATACGCACATCCTTTAAGTTCAGCGTTTCCTCGATAATCTTATAAGCATTGATGCGGGAAGTTCCGTAAGTGTTATATGCCCTTACATTTCCTTTGTCATAGGATTTGCCCTCAATATTCCACTCACTCGTAAATGGAGAGAAGTGAACTTTGATATTCCACTGTGCATATCGTGGTGATTCAAGCAAATGAAAGATAAAATCCTGCACATCGTCCGGTGGCAGCCAAGTTGCACCAAGTCGCACGGAAATTTCACTTGCAGTCAGGTCTTTCGGCTGCACATTTTGAAGTGCTTCTACATTGACCTTATAATCTTCCGGATAGAGTTCTGCCGAGTTCTTTGCAATCCTCAGCTTTTCCCTGACATTACCCGAAAGGTATTCATCAGCCATCAGATACTTCGGTTCGTAAGAATTTCCATACTCATAAAGCGGATTTAAGAAGATAATGCCCTTTAAGTCCTCAAAGATTTCATTCTCCGATTTACCGGAAAGCTCCATCATATAGTCCATATCAATCGTGGCTTTTTCTCCAAGAGATACCGCCAATGCTTCGCTTGCCGTATCAACAGAAGTAACCGGAGTATGCGGCTTAATTGTCCTCTTAGAAAACATATCAGCCTTACGCTCCAGTTCTCCGTCCTCTCCGATTATCTCCAATGCGGAAAGCAAAGAGAATGAACTGTCCTGCGAGAAAGCAGAAGTATTTGCACGGCTGTTAATGAGTCCGTACTTACCTGAAAAGGTATCATAAAGTCTGTTTAATCGCTCCTGCTCCGCTTTGATTTCGCTGTCAGGGTAATCTTCTGTCTGCAATTCAATCAGCGTTCTGACGGAATTTCTAATAGCAATCATACCCTTAATTCGGTTCTCTGCGGTTGCCGACACTTCCACCGGAGTCATACGGGAATTTTCACGATAGTAGATTTTATCGTCTACCAACGTATAGGAAAAGTTTCTCACTGTCGGGTCTGCCGGAATAGAATTATCTTCCTCCTCCAGTTCTTCCTCAGTTTCATATTCCGTGATTTCTCCGTGAATGTTTGCTACTGCTTCATCAAGCTGTGCTGCAAGGTCTGCATTTTCATACGGCACACAAGTTGCTTCCATACCGAAACACCCCGATACCATTTTCATTTCTCCAAGTATCATTTCGGGGTGCTGCACAAAATAAGAGTTCATCTTAATTCCGTTCTCATCGGTATCAAGATGAACCCAATCCGGCTCAATATCTATCAGTCTGTCACGCTTTTGTAGGATAAGAATATCCGAAACGACTTCCGTTCCTGCATTACCCTTAAAGGTGTTATTTGGCAATCGAATTGCTCCAAGAAGCTCTGCTCTCTGTGCAATATATTTTCGTACCGCCGAGTTTCCCTTATCCATTGTGCCTTTGCTCGTTACAAGAGCCATCACACCGCCGGGTCTTAACTTATCAAGGGATTTCGCAAAAAAGTAATCGTGTATCAGGAACTTATGCTTGTCGTATCTTTTATCTGATACCTTAAAATCTCCAAAAGGCACATTTCCTACCACTCCATCAAAGAAGCTGTCCGGCAGATTTGTTTCTTCAAATCCTTGTGCCGCAATGGTTGTTTTCTGATAAAGCTGCTGTGCAATCCCTGCGGAAATCGTATCAAGTTCCACACCGTAAATCTTACTGTTCTGCATTGCGTCCGGCAGCATACCGATGAAATTACCGATACCGCAGGACGGTTCTAACAAGTTGCCTTCCTTAAAGCCCATCTGCTCCATTGACTTATAAATGGCTGTTATTACTTCGGGCGGCGTGTAGAACGCAGTCAATGTGCTTTCTCTTGCCGAAGCATATTCCTCCGGTGTTAATACCGAAGAAAGTTCCAGATATTCAGTTGCCCACGCTGAATTATTTTCATCAAAGGCTTCTGAAAGCCCACCCCAACCGACATACTTTGATAAGATAGTCTGTTCTTCAGGAGTGGCAAATCTGTTTTCTTCCTGACATTTTTTAAGAAGCTGTATCGCCATAATATTTCTGTGGAAGCGTTCCTTTTTACCAACCGTTTCAACCTCATTTTCTCTAAGATTAAAGGTGTGACGGTCTGCCATAGGCACATCAGGGTGCAAGTCAAAGCCTTTGACTTTTTTCTTCTGCTCCCAAGCGGGAACTAACGGCTCAGGCTTTTTTTCATTTCTTTCTTCGGCAGGTTCTTCCTTTACAATCAAATGCTCATTCATCGGATTCTCTCGTACTTTTCTGTCAAACTCTGTGCGTGAAAATTCCTTATTGAACAGTGGCATATCATAGTCATAGAGCATTACTCTCTCATCATCAACAGATAAGATTTCGTACTCAGAAGCACCGATATACACCTTATCGCCAAGATGATATTCATATTTCACTTCTTGCAGCTGTTCCGCTTCTTCAGGTTCTTTTTCGGCTAGTTCGACCTCCTGCTCCGGTGGTGCATTAGAGAGTATCTCACGGTTTCTTTTCGTTTCCTCGATTTTGGCTCTGCGTTCCTCTTGACTTTCAAGCCACTGAGGATAGTGTTCTTTTTCCTTTGGATTTAAGTATCTGTCTGTTCGGATAAGTTCCCCGATACGTTTCTCCACCTGCGACCACGAAAACGTGATATGTGGATTTTCTTTACCGATGCCTTTCGTAATCGTAATACCTTTTCCATCGTGACTCTCATCAATTCCTGCTCCGATTATTACTGGATAAGAGCCGCCCCAACCGTACTCATTTTTTAAGAAGTCTGCGTTTTCTTTTGCTGAAAGGCTTTTTTCAAACTGCTCATAGATACGCATTTTACCCTCAGAAAATCCGCTTCCATTCGCAAGAACAGCGTCGATAATCTCCTGAGAAAAAGTAAAGGCAGAGGTTTTCTTTTCCTCTGCCCGACCGTCTAATATGAATGTCATCTGACCGTCCATTGACGGTAATGGTTTTATGCTGTCACTTAATTCTCCCAATAATCGCATAGCTTCAAAATGTCGAGCAATAACAGCCCAATCATAAAAGCTCTGTGCGGTTCTGCTGTCGTATTTGCCCTCCCACAAATGCAGAACGTTTTCAAAGGTCTTGTACCCTACTGTCCTGCCATCCTCTAAAGTAAGTTCGGTATAATCATTATTGAAAATACTCTTTACATACTCTGTGCGGTCTTTGTTATCAGGATTACGTTCATAATAATCTTTGATTTCTTCCAGACTTGCTGACAAATGTGGTGTCGTTCTGAGAATTTCATTGATTACTTCATCACGTCCAAAGAACGGAAGGCTTTTATCCTCGTGCGTTCTATCGTAATACTCTAAGCGAATATCACTTCCGCTTTCACGATTTCCTGTGCCGAGCTGCGAAGGGAGTTCATCAGACGAACCCATTTCATCATATCCTCCGCTTTCATCTGTTCGGTCACTCCCTCTTTCTGTGCCATCTGGCTCAGGATTGTTTCCTCCATCTTGCTGGCTCTCTGTTCCACTTCCGCCAAGTGCTGTGTCAGTTCGCCCCTCGTCAGGAGATTGTAGTAAAGGACTCTGTGATGTTCCTTCAGAAACTCTCTCCTCATCTGAGCGTATCTGCCCAGCGTCACTTCCGGCTGCTGGGGAAGTTTCAGGTTCGGAAGGCTGTAATCGCCCACCATCGTGTAGGTCAGTTCGTTCATTGTCCAAACTCCTTTCGTCGTTATTTTCAACCTTATTGTATTCATTTCTGTCCTGACCGACAATTATGCGATTTTGACGGTTGAGTGCAGTAATTGTTTTAGATATTTCCGTTAATCCCATTTCTGCAATATCACTGGTAGCAAATCCAAGTGCATTGAGTGTTTCCTGCGTATTGAAGTTAGTAACATCTCTGAAATCATCAAGTTCAAAATAACCGTCCGTATCAACGCCAAGCCTTGACATCATCATATATGCCACACTATTTGTCACGACATTTTTATAAATGAAAGCCACAATATCCTCTTCCACTTCCTCAAAGGAACTGCCCTCGGTTGCATAGTAAAGGTCTTGCAGATAATCAGGGATATTATCCTCTGCCGCATTTCTTGCTGCTCCCATAATTGCTTCGGCAAGACTGCTCTTATTCTCAATCTCTCCGAAAGTGCTTTCCAATGTCTCAATCACATCAGCTTCGTATTCCTGACGCATATCCCAAATCGGGACTGTTCTTGAATATCTGCTTTCGTGAGTATCTGAAATGTCAAAGTAATGTGTCAGTCTTTGCCGTGAACGGTTTTCATCAGCAAAAACAGCAATACCTCTAGCACCTCGGTTGACCCATCTGCCAAAAATTTTGTTCCACTGCTCTATCTCAAGAACCGCTGTTGCATCGGGTCGCTGTGCATATACAAGAAGCTGTTCGTCATAGCGTAACTTATAATTTCGGCAAGCTGAAGCTAAGAATGCCTGCCAGTTCTGAGGATTTGACACAACCGTTTTGCAGGTGCGGTTGTAAAGCTCAGAAATAAGGTCATATTTTCTTGCCATTACTCTTGCACCTCCTTATCGCTGTTTTTCTCTGTTTCTGGTCTTGTTTTTTGACGGTTCGGATTGATTGACAGGTTCAACTTTACTTCCATTAAGCTCCATTTTTTCAGCAAACTCGCATATATGATAGCAGCAATTTCCGACATACAAATGGTAGTCATCAATATACTTGCACACTCTGTCTGCTGTGTGTCCATCACGAAAAGTAATTCTGATTTTTCCACCATCGGGAATATAGAATTTCAAATTGTAATGACTGTCTATAAATCGAATTTGCTTTTCCTGTGGCTCTGCTCTATTCTCCTGTTGCTTCATTTTCCTTACCTCTCATTTTTGTTGCTTCATCAGAACCACCGCCCAAATACGAAAAGAGTTTACCGGACTTTGTATTCTTCTGAAGCTCCATAATCACACCCATATCAGGAATCGTGATATTCGGGATTTTCAGGATTGCTTCCATATCAAGCTGCTGCAACTTTTTCTCCGTATCACAACCGGAGTCAAAGAGTTTATTCAGCACCTTGACCTTATTCTGAAAAGTTGCTTTGTCTTTCACGAAAATACCTCCTTAGTTAATGTTGATTACAATAGAAATACTGCCGCTCTGTTCTTCTTTCTGCGGATTACGTGAATACTCAGGAAAAAGGGACTGTACTCTCTGCCTTGCCCTGCGTATGGTTTCAAAACAAGGAAGTCCGTATGCTCGGTAATTAAATACAATATCCTCAAGCGGAAGATTTCCGGCAGGTATATATCCGTACCGATTGTAATAATGCAGAATGAGAAGCATATCATCATACCTCGACATCGGGCATTCCTTTAAGATTTCAAGCACTCGGCTCTCCACCGTTTTCTGTTGTTTCATAATGTTCCTCCAAAAATTAAAGGGACAGAGTTTTTACGCTCTGCCCCGACTGGTTAATGTTCGCTTGTTACTTACTTCTTACGGTTTTTAACCTGAAGAAAGATAAAGCCGCCGACAATAACGGCGACTAATGCGATAGCGATAATTGTCTTTGCTTCCATTACTCGTTACCCTCCTTTTTCTTCTTTTTGTGTGCAACAACAGAAGTTACGGCGATACCGACAGCAGAAAGTCCGGCAAGGACATACCAAAGTTTCATATTGGTATCATCTCCTGTTTTCGGAGTATCCCTCAACTCATTGTGCATTTTTACAACGGCTGTTTCATCAAGTTTGATAGTAACATTCTGGTCGGCAGGTGTGATATATGCGGCAGAGGCATTGTTTGCCACTTCGGATACGGTATATTCGCCAATACGAAGTCCCTCAATCACGATTTCGCCGTTCTTATCTGTTTCAAATGTCATATCATAACCGTTTGCTCCGGTTACTCTGAACGCAAAACCTTTGACCTTACCGTCTGAAGATGTCTTGACGATTTTCAGTGTTCCACGCATAGCTTCATTGATAAATCCAACACCAGCCTTATTCTCAACGGAATAAGTTGTTTCGTCTTTCTCAATGAAAACAGAGTATTCTCCCTTATCAAGCAGGAAGCCCTCTGGTGCTTTTGTTTCACGGACAATATATTTTCCGTAAAGCAGCTCTTTCATCTCATAAATTCCGGTTTCGGTTTCTTCAAGATTTCCGATAAGTTCATCGCCATCATCAATCTTTCCGTTCTCATTGGTGTCCTTATATACCTCAAAGGTTGCACCCGTAAGTTTGTTATCTGGATATTCAGCGTCCATCTTCGTGAGTCTGATATTGCCGTGAACATACTCATTGACAATCTCAATTTCAACTACCTGCTCGGCTTTGCTGATATTGACCTCATACGCTTTTTCATCAAGAACAAATCCCTTTGGCTGCTCGATTTCTCTTACAATCCATTTGCCATAAGGAACTTTTGCAAAAGAAAAACTACCGTCTTTTGCAGAGGTAGTCGTCATAAGTGCAGTATCCTTTGTAAATTCTGTTTCTTCGGCTTTGAAGATACCGATAACAGCACCCTCAAGTGCTTCTCCGTTCTCGTCAATCTTCTTACCTGATACAGAACCATAGATAAGTTCATTCTTGATTTCTTTTCCATCATTCACTTTGATTTCAACTGTTGCGGTATCCTGACCTGCGTATTCAAATACAACCGGATACTTCGTATCAGAGAGAATATAATGCTCATCGGTTGCAATCTCTTTGACATAGTATTTGCCAAACGGAAGGTCTGACTTCATAACAGCAGTTCCATTTTCATTTACGCTGACAATCTCCATCAGTCCATCAGCCGGAATAACTGTACCGCTTGCAGATACAATATCTTCTGCGGCATAAATACCAAAACTGATATTTTTGATTTCTCCGTTGTCGCCAATACCAAATGTCTTATCCTTTTCAATGACTTTTGCAAGACTTACCTGCACTTTCTGCCTTTCGTTATAGAACGATGTGGAAGTTTCGGTAACAGAG
>ENA-OOXE01001639-OOXE01001639.1-human-gut-metagenome-genome-assembly--contig:-NODE-1639-length-11067-cov-1.593988_pt1 | contig 11067 bp, 9 predicted proteins | sample MGYA00241585_ERZ501339 | MGnify/ENA primary metagenome ERZ501339 (study PRJEB25962, sample SAMEA1972463) | human gut metagenome | biome: human gut; feature: human-associated habitat; material: faeces...
TGAAGACCAGACCGTAGACGATAGCAATGTTGAAATTCCGGAGGAGCAGACACCGTTGGTGGATGGAGATGGGAATGATGGAGCTGTCGATATCGAAGAGAGCGAGACACCGTTGGCGAACACAGCAGAGGATGCGAGTACCGCTTCCGGCGATGTGGACGGGAAAGATGCCGACCTTGCAGCACAGGAGATCGATGCAGCATCTGTACCGGTGGCTGTGCCGGTGATCGGCGGTATTGCAGCAGTTTTTATTGCGGGACTGATTGCTTTCCTTGTATATAAAAATAGAAAAAGGTCGAAGTAAGCAGGATTTTTAGGTACGGTATTCGACTTTTATGGCAATGCATGCATGTTAGACTTACAGGAAAAATCTGGCAGTCAGAGCTGGAAAAGAGGAGGAGAACTGCATGCTGACGATTCGGACTCTGGGAAAATTTCAGATCAGGGATGAAGAACATATTGTGAATGAGGAAGAGATACGGTCTCCCAAAATGATAAATCTGCTGGCTTATCTGATCCTTCACAGAAATCAGACACTGACTTTTTATGACATGGCAGATGCACTGTGGCAGGAGGAAGAAACGGGAAATCCGGCAGGTGCATTGAAAAATCTGATGTATCGTCTGAGAGTCTTTCTGAAGAAAAACTTTGGAGATGAGGATTTTATCCTGACCGATCATGGTTCCTACCGCTGGAATCCCAGACAGGAGGTGGCGGTGGATGCAGAACAGTTCGAACAAATGTTTGAATCTGCAAAGCAGAAAACTATTTCAGAGGGGGAGGCAATCCGGAAATTAAAAGCGGCGCTTGCACTCTATCAGGGTGATTTCATGACAAAAGTTGCAGATATACACTGGGTGATGACGCTGAATACTTATTATCACTCTTTGTATTTAAACTGCGTCCGGTATCTGTGCGAATATTATGTCAGCACAGAAAAATTTGAAGAGTTAGAACAGCTTTGCAGTCAGGCACTTCAATGGGAAAGTCTCGATGAAGAGTTATATTGTTATCTGATCAGAGCATTGGCAGGAAAAAATAAAATTGGTTCCGCCCTGGAAGTTTATGAGAATGCCTGTCGGACGTTGCAGCAGCAGCTTGGAATCTGTGAACTGTCAAAATTAAAGGGCGTTTATGACAAATTACTGAGACAGAATAAAAGCGGAAATGTGCAGGGAATTGCACAGGTACATCAGGATATTGCAGAACAGAATCCAGCGGGAGCGTTTTTGTGCGGGTATCCGGTCTTTCGGGAAATTTGCAGGCTTCAGGTGAGAAAGACAGCGCGTTTTGATGAAAATGAATATATTCTGCTTCTGACCTTAAAGGCGGGGGAGTATACCGGAAGCAGAGTCAGTGATGTAGATCTGTTCCGCATCCGCAATGCGATGCCGCATCTGGCGGAGACATTGAAAAAATCGCTCCGTCCAGGGGATGCAGTGGCACAGTTCAGTGATTCGCAGTATGTGATTTTGCTTTCTGCATGCACTTATGAGGGTGGAATGCTGGCCGCAAACCGGATTATTTCAAAATTTTATCAGGATCATAAAGTTTACCGGAATCTGAAAATCAAGATCCATATAGAGAAAGTGAAAACAGCGGAACATATTTTAAACAAATACAGTGGATGAGATCTTTGGAAGAGAAAACAGTAGATCAAAGGGCAAAAGTAAGGAGGATTCTATGAAATTTGCAGCGAGTGTAAAAAAAGTGATAGCATTCCTGTTATGTTTGGCTTTGCTGACATCCGATGTGACCGTCACCAATGCGACAAGTGTAGACACCACGGATGTTTTTACGGAAATTTCCACAGAGATGTTGAATGAGACGAAAAATGCAGGGCAGGAAAGTACCGGGCAGGAAGGAAAAGTGTCAGATCCAGACGGAACAGGAAATACAGAAAAAGTCAGGAATACAGAGAACAGCGAGAGCACGAAAGTGACCAACAACATCGGGAATGCAATAGGCACGGAAGCAGTCGAAGGCACGGAAGCAGTCGAAGGCACCGAAGCAATCGAGAACACAGAAGTGACCGATGACACGGAGAGCACTGAGACGACAGAAGCAATCGAGGAGACGGAGAAAATAGAGGAGACAGAACAACCGGAATTAAAAACCGTCTTCGACTATTCCAATGACGCAGTCCGCGTGGTCGTGACACTTTCGAATGAGACCGATCTTCCGGCAGGCGCAGAGCTTGTCGTGGCACCGGTAGCCGTCACAGCAGAAATGGAAGCATCCATCGATAAAGCGATGGAGGGCGAGTCGAAAGAAAAAGAAGAGGTTGTGGCGTATGACATCTCCTTTGTAAAAGATGGAAAAGAAGTGGAGCCAGGGGCAACCGTGCAGGTGCAGTTATCGCTTGCGCAGGTGAAAGAGGGCGATTCGGCGAGCGTGTATCATTTTGATGAGACAAAAAATGAGATGTTGGATATGAATGCGAACACTTCTGCCGACGGCGAGGTGACATTTGGCACGGATCATTTTTCAAAATATGTCATCGTCAATCATGGAGATAACAACGTGACCGTGACCATCGAACATTATGACAACAGCAAATATCAGGCGCAGGATGAGCAGAGTGCAAAAATTTACAGCGATGATGTCTGCACGATGGTACCGGGAGCAAAAATCAGCGACTACAATAAGGCGTTAAACTGGGATGTGGATCATGTGCAGGTAAACGGAGAAGCATTTTCCCAAAGTGAACTTGAAAACATTGAGATCCATGAGGACAGTGTTGTAAAAGTTTTTTATCAGGCAAAAAATACGGACTATATCGGTGAGGCATCGTTTTATGACTACGAGGTGATCCCTTATGACACAGCCGGACAGCAGAGGGCGGATCTGAGTATCAATGCAGATTCCAACTATCCGTCTGAGCAAAAAGATAACCGTTTCACGGTCGGAACGGTATCCCAGAATTTAAGTGAAAATCAATATGACACCGTCACGAAAAAAACAGGTCAAAACGGAACCACAGACGACCAGCATATCAACGTGTATACCGGAGGAACTGGAGAAAATGCAAAAAAAACAGGAATCGTTACCGGGTTAAGTGATGATTACAAAGAAGTTCTTTTCAGTGTGAATGAACCGGGCGTTTTTCCGAAAGACGGAGCAGCTGCGGCAGGGACAAAAGGACTGACAGTAAAAGAAGGATACAGGTTAAAATTTTCACAAAGTGGTGACACTTATGAACTGAAAGAAGTTTTAGACAAAGAGGACAACGTGGCAGCAACTGCGGGGGCGGATTTCCTGCCATTTGGAAATAATAATTTTTATTTTGGACTCCGCTATGACGTTACCTTTACACTTGGAGATTATATCGGGAAACTGAACTATTCTTTTACCGGGGATGATGATCTCTGGGTGATTCTGGATGGAAAACAGGTGGTCATCGATCTTGGCGGTATCCATGACGCTCTGACAGATACGGCTGATCTCTGGAACTATATTGACAGGACAGACAAAAACAAAGAACATCATCTGACCATTTTATATATGGAGCGCGGTGCAGGAAAGGCAAACTGTAACATGAAGTTTACGCTTCCGAATGCGGACGTGATCAAAGTGGTGGACGATGACGTGCCGGATATCCCACCGGAGAAGCCGGTTGATTTTACGGAGAAGGATGTGGAATATCATAAGACAGCGAAACTGACGGACTGGGAGAACAGAGAGTATCAGATCGATCTTGACGCAAGTTCGCTTGCAACCTCGCAGAGCACAGTTGAAAAAATACAGACAGTGGATGCCATGATGGTATTTGATCTGTCCGGCTCGATGAATGAAATTTTGTCCGGTGAAAATCAATTAAAGGATATCGGAGAATTCAGCAGTGTGAAGAATCAGATGGATATCAATAAAGTGTACTACTGGAATAAATATGAAAAGAGTGGCTGGTGGCCATGGACGTATGATAAGAGTGTCGGAATGGGAACGGCGGCTGTATCCGGTAATGTGTATGCGAAGTATCCGGTAAAATATATCGACGGACAATGGAAAAAGTATGTGGACGGCAGTTATCAGAGCATTTCAGACAGTGATGTGATCGCAGCATGGACGTCTAAGATTTCTGCGTTAAAAGACGCCGCCAGCGGATTTTTGACAGGTATTTCCGATACATCACCGGACAGTCTGGTCGGAATCGCCACCTTTTATGGCATTGGCAATGGGTGGAACAGCAGTACCGAGGGCAAATTAAACCACGGTCTTTCGAAGGTAAATAAAAATGAGATGTTAAAGTCCGTCAATGCGCTTTTTGCGGACGGCGGTACCTCTCCACAGAAAGGACTGGAGCATGCATACAGCGAATTGCAGAAGGCAGAAGATGACAACAAAAAATATGTGATCCTGTTCTCCGACGGAGAGCCTTCGGACAGCAATGACAAAACGGAGACAGAAGCATCAGCGGTGAAGCTGAAAGAGGCAGGCTATACGGTCATCACGGTAGGGCTTGGTTTAAATAACGAGACTGCCACATGGCTGGGAGAGAAAGTGGCATCAGCCGGCTGTGCATTTACGGCTGATACTGCGGAGGAGTTAAACAAAATCTTTCAGAACATCCAGAGCACGATCACACAGTCAAGATCCCTGACCGGAGTGCAGGTGACGGACATTATTGATGCGGAATTTGAGCTGACAGATGCCGAGATCCAACGTCTGAGAGCGGATGGCGCACAGGTAACGGTCAATGAGGATGGCACAACGACGATCAGCTGGCTTGATCAGGAAGTAAAGCCGAAGGAAAACAGCGCCTCCGGCTGGCAGAAAACAATCCATATCGTGGCAAAAGAATCCTGTCTGGGTGGAAATAATATGACTACAAATGTAAATCCGGATTCCTTTTTAAGCTTTGGCGGCACACAGCTGGAATTGCCGCAGCCGACCGTGAATGTGAGAATTGCGTATCAGATCACAGACACAACAGATACGATTTTTCTCGGGGAAAATCTGGAAAACTATGCAGATGATGCGGCAGTGCGCATGAAAGATGCGGACAGCGCCAGAATGTCACAGGTGTATCTGACGTTCTACACGGACAAAGGCTGCCGTGAGGAGATCACGCAGGAAAACCTGAAAAAAGAGAGACCTAAACAGGATACCACGTATTACGCAAAAGCATTTCTGCCGGTGGAGGAAGCGACAGACGATTCCAACGCAAACTCCACGTTAAACGATGTGATCTATAAAAATGAGGCACAGGTGGAGGCAGCGCACGCGGACGGGGAAGCCTATGCAGGAAAATATGATGTAAAAGTGAAAACAGGAACGCTGATACTCACAAAGAAAATCAGTAAAAAAGATATCAGAGCGTGTGAGGGGGATCCGATTTTTACATTTAAGATCACCAATCAGACGACAGGCGATGTTTATTATAAGACGTTAAGGTTTGGAGAGAACAGCGCAGAGGATCAGACCACGACAGCCGGAATGTTCAATGTGAAAGCGCAGACGACGCTGGAAGGACTTGCGCAGGGAATCTATAAAGTAGAAGAACTTGACACGATGGGCTTTACGTTAAAAGAGTTTACCGCAGACACAAACTGTGCATCACAGATTGCCGGAAACAGCGCACAATTTGCAGTTGGTATCCGCAGCAGAGACGAGGCCTGCAGCTTTGACGCAGAGGACTTTGTCACAACAGCGGCAGATTTACACTTGCAGGCAGACCGTGTGAACGTCACAGCCAAAAACAATAAGACCAGAAGTGATGGAAAACTCACGGATACGGATGCCGTGAAAAATCAATTTGTGATCCATGAAAAAGCAAATAGCACGACAGATGTTGATAATCATTCCACAACAGATGTGCGCAAATAATCGGAGGCAGTGTGTATGAAAGAAATATGGAAAAAGAAAAAAATATTTGTGATCACAATTGCACTGATGGTTGGAATTATTGGAACAGCAGCAACATTTGCAATTATCACAGCAACAGCAGGAACGGTGACCAATACGTTTCAGGCGGCAAAAGTGGCAACTGAGATTGAGGAAGAGTTTGAGGGCGGAATCAAAGCAGGCAGCACCGTGAAAAAAAATCCGAGTGTGAAAAATACCGGAATTTCGGATGTGTTTGTCCGGGCAAGAATCACGGTCTCACCGGAACAGACCGAAGTGATGCTGTTAAACGGTACCTGGAACGGTACTGCTTTTTCGGAGAAAGGTAAGGCAGTGGACGGCATTGCAACCGAGCGTACGCTGTATGATCCTGACAGTAATGGAACCGGCTGGTATCAGGGCACGGACGGCTGGTTTTACTACAACAGTCCGGTTGCACCGGGGCAGAGCACGGATAATTTATTTGATGCAGTAAAAATTGGAAATGTGACAAAAAATTTCGATATCACGGTTTATCAGGAGGCAGTGTTTGCCGGAAGTTATGAGGCCAAAGATCAAGTTGAACTTCCGGTTTTGAAGGGATTTTTTGCAGAAGTAACCAAATAAGTCAGAAAGGCGCAAAAGAAAATGATAAAGAAAATTTGCAGTGTATTATCAATGGTGGTATTTCTTGGACTGCTTGTGATTGCGGGCTTTCTGTTTGTCCCGAAAATGCTTGGATATGATGAGTATGCGGTCTTAAGCGGCAGCATGGAACCCGGGATCCCGGTCGGGGCGATCGTCTACGATAAAAATTTTACCGGCAGTGAGGCGAGGGATGGAGTAGTCGTCACTTATCAGCTTCCGGCGGGAACGCTGGTGACGCACAGGATCATTTCGGTGGATAAGGAGGAACAGACCGTTGTCACGCAGGGAGACGCTAATAATATTGCAGATGCAGCTCCTGTTGCATGGCAGCAGATCATCGGGGTGTATGCATTTCATATCCCGTATCTTGGATATATTTCCATTTATGCAAAGACACCGCTTGGTATTGCGGTGGTGTGCGGTGTTTTGATCGTGCTGATCCTTTTAAACTTCATCCCGGATATTTTAGAGGAGGATAAGAAGAAAAATTTAAATACGGAATGAAGAACAGTTGCTGAAATTTCTGATATATGACCGCCGTGTGACCATTGAGTGATAAAACAGTATCGTAACAAACGGTTTCTGATAAGGCAGGAACCGCAAGTTGCAGAATGGAAAGTACATAAGAATGAAAAGATTATCATGAAATGAAAAAGGAGATCAGAAATTATGAAGAAAACAAAATTAATCACACTGCTTGGAGCAATCAGCCTGATCGGTGCAATCGGCGCAGGCAGCACATTTGCTTACCTGACGAGCACAACCGGAACTGTCACCAACACCTTTACCGTCGGAAATGTAAACTTTGATGATGATCCGCTGACAGGCGGTTTATCCGAATCCAAAGTGGCAAGAGATGAAAACAGCGGTCTGTATGTGGATGCTGACGGCACCGGAGAGTGGACGGTAAAAGAAAATAAGTACGAGGATCTGGTTGCAGGAGAAGTGGTATATAAAGATCCGACTGTACACATGGCAGATGATTCACAGGATGCATGGGTATTTGCAAAAATCGTGAATGCAAATCCGGATCTTACGATCACATATGCTTCTGACTGGGTAGATGTGACAGATGCGTATAAAAAAGCTCAGAACTTAAACAACATTGACTACAAAGTATATGCGAAAAAAGATGTGATTTCCAAATCCGCTCATTCAACCATCTTTGAAGAAGTAACGGTTGGAAACAATGTGACAGAGGATACCACATTTACCGATATTAAAGTTTCTGCATGCGCAGTTCAGGCAGCCGGCTTTGCAAGTTACACAGACGCACTTGCACAGGTTTCTTTCAACTAAATAAAAGGTAAAACATCTGAGCAGATTTTCATAGGGACTATGAGGTCTGCTCATTTTGTGGTACAATCAAAAACAGTGCAGACAGTTTTTGCGTGCACAGCAGAGTAAAGTGGGAGAGAAACGGGCATGAAACAAAATAAAAGCAGCCGGTCAACGGTTCTTCTTTTTCTTCTTGGCGCAGCGCTGATCGTGGCAGCACTCATTATGCTGGTGCCGGATCTTTTGAATTACAAACAGTCCAACGACACCTATGACGCATTAAAGGACACCTATGTTTCAGAGAAACCGGAGAATACGGAAGTGGCGGAGGAGACAGGCGGGGATGATTCGTGGTGGTACACAGATGTGGATGTGAATCTGGAAGAGTTGCAGCAGGTCAATGCAGATATTATCGGCTGGAGCAGCTCAGTTATCCGGTTTTATATTCCGGGGATGATGAGAAGTACCTTCGCGCGGATATTTACGGAAATCAGACGATTGCCGGATGTATTTTTATGGAGGGGATGAACACACCGGATTTTCAGGATTACCATACAATCCTATATGGGCACAACATGAAAAACTTAAGCATGTTTGGCAGCCTGAAAAAATATAAAACAGAGGATTTTTATAAAGATCATCAGTTTTTTACAATCTATACATCAGAGTGTGCGTACCGTTATCAGATTTTTGCCTACTATGATGTGCCGGAAACCGACGAAGTTTACACGGTTGGCTTTGCACCGGATGAGACTTTTCAAAAATTTATTGATAAGATGAAGCAAAAGTCCTATGATGATACAGGAGTGAACGTGACGAAAGACGATCATATTATGACACTGTCGACCTGTTCCACCACGGGAAAACGTTTTGTAGTGCATGCAGTGCGCATCGGGGAACATGCGTTGGAGAAATAGAAAAGAACAACATAAGGAGAAAAACAATGAAAAGACCAGAAGAATTGAGTCATATGCTGACAGAGATGTACAATGATACGAAGGATGGAAAAATCCGCTGGAACCTCAGTGTGCAGACAACGGAAAATAATGAAGTATCCGAGAAACCGGTCGAAGTGGAGGATGGTGTTTCCTGGACGATCGATGAATGTTATGTTTCCTATTATTGCAAATATAAGGGACAGGATTTTCTGATGATCACCTATGAGATGATCAAAACCGCCGGAGATAAGGTGCATACGACCAACATGATCTTCCTCCCACCGCTTGGAATCCGCGTGTTCCAGCTTCCAATGCTGTTGCCATATGCGATTCAGGCGTCCGGTGTGCTGGCAAATCAGATCCACAATTTGTGGGAACTACTGCTTGCGATGAAAAAGGCAGATCCGGAGAGTGTATTTATGGAAGTGTCAGCAGGAAAACTTGTGATCGAGGATGAAAAATAACCCTTGAGAGATTGATATCTATAAGCTTGTACAAATGGATAATATAAGGAAAAAGGTGTTCGTGGAACTGGTTGTACCACAGAACATCTTTTTTGATGCAAAATCAGGTAAAGTAAGAATATCCTTGTGAACATTTTTGAAGAGTTTTTCCGAAAATCCCCAAAAAAAGGGAAATGATCAGCTAGAAATAATATACAATTTTGTCAAAAAGTATATGAAAATGTAAATAATGTTGAAACTTTATAAAAAAAGTGTTAAAATCATAACAATCACTGGTATGACCAGAATTAATAATTTTATAAGGGAGGAAACAATATGTTAAATCATGGACTGTTGTTTCAGGTTTACGGCGAGGGAGCTGCATGGCAGTTTCTTGGCTGGATTTTAGTTTTTACCTGTCTCGTACTTGCAAATGAATTTGCCAGACGTACAAAAGCCGGCGGAATGTTATGTTTCGTTGTTCTTCCAATTATTCTGACAGTTTACTTTATTGCAATTTACGTTTCAGCAGCAGCGGGGGCTGAATGGGCGCTCAATAACAATACATATGTACATATGACAAGCTGGTTCCACTATGCGAAGTTATATGCAGCTACAGCTGGATGTATTGGTTTTATGATGCTCAAATACAAATGGGGTATTGGAAAAACACAGTGGTTTAAGGCTTTCCCATTTGTCATCGTAGCAATCAACATTTTGATCGCAGTATGCAGCGATTTCGAATCTGCCATCAGAGGTGCACAAGCACTCGCAGAGACAGGAACAAGCTGGTGGTTATCATCTGAAGGCGTATGGTTATATGGTGGATGGTGGAACGTTCTCAACGGTCTTGCAGGTATTATCAATATCTTATGTATGACAGGCTGGTGGGGAATCTACTCATCTAAGAAAAAAGATGATATGTTATGGCCGGATATGACATGGATGTTCATCTTAGCTTATGATGTATGGAACTTCCAGTATACTTACTTAAACCTTCCGACTCATTCCTGGTATTGTGGTGTTGCATTATTACTTGCACCTACATTTGCTGCAGCATTCTGGAACAAAGGTGGCTGGATTCAGAACCGTGCTAACACATTAGCATTATGGTGTATGTTTGCCCAGGTATTCCCATTATTCCAGGATCAGGGTAAATTCGCAGTTATCCCAAGACTTTACGCAGATGGATTCATGGATGCAGCTACACATCCAACAGCAGTAGATCCTACAGCACAGGGTGTGATCTCTGTTCTTTCAATTGTAGTCAACGTTGTTGTATTCGCTGCGATCATCAAACGTTCTATGAAGTTAAAGAAGAATCCTTACAAAGATGAGATCTGGAAAGGCACAAAAGATTACGAAGAAGCTATGTCCCGTGCGGAATAATCTTCATCAGATCTGTAATGAAAAATGAGCACTGTATGGTGCATGAAAAAAGTCTGCTGGCAGGTAGTACCTGTCGGCAGACTTTTTTGTAGAGGAAAATAAAAAATCTGTTTTATTTACACATCTCCGCAATATCATAAATCAGTTTTCTGGAATCTTCCCATCCAAGGCAGGGATCTGTGATAGACTTTCCATAAATATGGTCGTGGATCTTCTGAGAACCCTCTTCGATATAACTCTCGATCATCACACCTTTTACCATGTTATGGATGTCTTGCGATAACTGACGGTTATGCATGACTTCCTTGACAATACGGATCTGTTCTTTGAACTGTTTGCCGGAATTGGAGTGGTTTGCATCAATAATGGCAGCCGGGTTCACAAGATCCATTTTGGCATACATATCGCAGAGACGGATCAGATCCTCATAGTGATAGTTCTGCGTGCTGTTGCCGTGTTTACTGACGGCACCGCGGAGTACAACGTGGGTTAATGGATTTCCAGTTGTCTCCACTTCATAGCCACGGTAAACAAAATGGTGTGGATGC
>ENA-OOXE01001650-OOXE01001650.1-human-gut-metagenome-genome-assembly--contig:-NODE-1650-length-11018-cov-3.750981_pt1 | contig 11018 bp, 16 predicted proteins | sample MGYA00241585_ERZ501339 | MGnify/ENA primary metagenome ERZ501339 (study PRJEB25962, sample SAMEA1972463) | human gut metagenome | biome: human gut; feature: human-associated habitat; material: faeces...
TTTACCCGTACTTTTATCAATTACAAATTCCGGGACAGCGCTTAAATCCCTATTTTATTAAGTAACTTTGGCAAAAAGAAAAGACGTCTGACTATGTATCAAACGCCTTTCCTTTTTCGGTTGCCATGTTCTTCAAGGATCAAATTTCTTCCTGTCTTTTTCTGCTTATTCGGAATATATTCAATTAAATCCGACAAATCGCAATCCAGCACTTCGCATATCCGGTCTAAATGCTCTATATTCAACCGCTCTGCTACTTCATTGTAAATGTCCGAAATAGTTGCCGGTCGAATTCCTGTCATCTGCGCCAGATAGGCTTGGGTCCATCTTCGTTCGCCCAAAAGTTTTGATAAGTGAATCCTAATCATAATTATGCCCCGCGTAATAATTTACCATTATGCGGAGTATTATTCCTGATTTTGTGATTTTATTACGGATTCCGTTAGAAGTTTTTTATAATAAGCTCCCCATATCTCCTGCCCTTATCGCGCACGAGATTATTTTGCCGTTCAACGTATTCTATATTAAATTTTTGATACAAATTTCGTATTTCAGGACAATCGTTATATGATAATATGAAACGTCCTTTTATTTTATCAAGACAGTCATATAATCGTTGATGATCTTCTCCATTGAATCTGTCCGGATAATACTTTTCAGCATTATAATATGGAGGATCTGCATAAAATAAAGCTGATTCATTATCATATGTACTTATCAAATGTTCAAAATCAAGATTTTCAATCACAACCTTATTCAGCCGCTGAGAAAATTCCTGAAAATCATCTATCGCCCTACGCAATGCCTTCGGGCGCATTCCAAACGATCTGCCATCTGCTCCATAAGATTCCCTTATCAGAATATAAAACCTTGCCGCACGCTGAATATCTGTAAGCCCTCTCATCTACATCTGACTGCGCGCATCAAAAAATAATTCTCTTGAAGTAAATACTCCTTGCAATTCCTTCTGCATCTCGCCGGGATGATACTTAATACACCTATATAAATTTACAAGATCACTATTGATGTCATTATATACTTCAAGCACACCTTTCCGCTCATCTCCAAACAATACCCATCCGGCGCCACCGAATACTTCAATATATCTTGAATACTCTTCGGGGAATAACTCTAAAATGTGCTTTCTTAAAAGTTTTTTGCCACCAATCCACGAAATAAAACTGTTCATTCAAATTCTCCTCAAAATTATTTGGGCATAATTATGAGGATTCCTCTTTACGCACTCATATATCTTTGATGCGAATTTTTGATATTATCTTGATTTACTGTGCAATAAATCATTGTTGTGTCAATTTTTTCATGTCCCAAATATTCTTTTACCTCCTCCAGCGGCATGCCCGCCCGAAGAAGATCTGTAGCAGCCGTCCGTCTAAACCTATGTGGATGTACCTTTTCAACCCCACTTTTTTTCCCAATATTTCTAAAAATATTTTGGATACCAGCTTTTGTTAATCGCTGATATGGCTTTCTGCTGCTTACAAAAAGTGCCTCATTATCATCTGTCCTGATTTTTAAATACTCTTTTAAATGGTAAAATGCTTTCGAATTTAAGTATGTCTCTCGTTCTTTATTTCCCTTTCCGAATACAATAATCCCAGTATCCGAAAAATCAATATCTGAACGATTCAGCTTTACAACCTCCCCCACACGAATCGCTGTAGAATAAAGAACCTCCAACAGTGCGAGATCACGTTCCTGATCGCAGTGGCTTCTCATACTTTCCATTTGCTCTCCCGTAAATGGACGCTTTATTCTTTTTACTTCCTTGAAGGGTCGAATGCTGACCATCGGATTCATCGCTATATGCTTTTTAATCTGCATCCAACAGAAAAATGAGTTAAACACATGACGAATATCATTCATATATCCATTTGAAACTTGGCGTTTTTCCTTATACCTTTTCAAATATCTGTTAATATCCTCATCGGTAATCTCCCTAACATTCTTGTTTATATCTTGGAATAAAAAGTGAAGGTGCATCCGATAATTTTTAATAGTCTCTTTCGATAATCCTTCATTTTCCCGTTCTGCGAAGAAACATTCCATGAATGCCTCGTAATCTTTGTCCCCATCATCAGCATCACTCCGAACAGATTCCGTGATATCATACCGTTCCAATACTGTACGCAACACAATTTTCAATGATTCACATTGATCAGCCGAAAGCTTTTCCTTTAAATTATTGACAATTTCGATGATAACTTTTGTTCTCATAAACAGTCCCTCCTATAGTATTTTTACACAATTATACTATAGGAAGGACTGTTTCCGTCATGTGGTTACTCCTCTGCTTTTAAAATCTCGTTCTTCTCTTCTTCTGTCAGCCAGCCCTTTTTCACTGCATTCTCCAGATAAGTTTTGTCCTTTGTTTTTTTATAAATACGTGTTAATGTATCAAACATAATCGTTTTTCCTCCTTTCATCATTGAATCAGCGCATCCATCACTAACTTATCTACTGTGTCCTCTGCCGCCTTAATCCTGTGATCCTGATAGCGCTGTGATACAACCCACTCCGGCTCTTTTTCAAGCGCAACATCAATGATATCCGCTTTTGTCTCTTCAATCTCATCAATAATCACATTTTTGCGCTTTGTGATGGACTTTAAGATAGCATAATTCCTGAATGCTGCCATCTTATGCCCGTCAGCATCAGTCTGAATCAGCTTTTCCAAATTTGCTGCATCTGAAAATTTCGTTTCCAATGCTGCAAAATCTCCATTATTCACAGTGATTACCAATTCGCTGCCTGATACATAAATTGCATCAAATGACAACTCTGTTTTGTCTACAAAAATAAGTTTTTCCATTTTGTTCTCCTTTTTATTTCTTTAAGACCTTATGGTCTTGTTTACAGTTACTGAACTAAGTAGGGATTTGAAAGTTGTAAAAGAGCATTCTGTCTGGGAACAGATCGGCTCATTGTCTGGAACTGCGCAGAAAATTTTTGACTTTTCGCAGTGTGAAGAAATTTGCCTTGTTACAACATGCGCTGGAAATGCAAAATTGGTTTATACGGTTAAAATACCAGTAGTTGTATTGAGTGAAGACAAAATACATGTGTGCAACGGCGGATATACAGCTGGAACTGGAGCGCAGTGCGAATGGGAAATATCAAAAACATCTTGCCGGTTGCTGGCTTGTTATGTTGGAGGGACAAATTACACCGGATCTGCAACGACAATATATGCCAGATAAGCACATATTTTGACTTATTCATTGCATAAGTTAAATTTACATCCGCCAAACCCGCTATTATTGTTTTCGGACTGCTTGGTGTGAATTAAGACATATTTAACATTTGTTATATCAAACACAGTATCGTTTCTATTGCCGATTTGATATTTTGTGTCCAGTTCATTCCCCCAGTTATTAACATCGAAATTCGGAGAATTATATACCCACCAATAGTTTGCATTACAATCCGTTACTTTTAGACGATTATAACCCGGATTTTCAAATACAAGATTAGTACTCGTATAGTAATTCACTTTCGGCATTTGAGAAAATTTCATGTTTAATAACGGGGCACTAAAAGGGAATACTGTATCCGCACCAGCCTTTGTCTTATATCCCGTTATTTTACCCGTACTTTTATCAATTACAAATTCCGGGACAGCGCTTAAATCCCTATTTAGTTCATTAATCCGATCCATCAGCTCTTTCCCCTGTCGGGCATCCAGCGCAAATCCCGCTATTGTCGTTGTGCAGTTATTTGCCAGCCCAACATAGGCAGCATTTCCCACCTCTGAAAAATATTTCATGATTTTACCGAAAATAACCCGGTACGTTTCTCCCGAACGAATATTTTCGCGGTTGACTGCAGGACTAAATTCCGCCACGGAATCAGGATTTGCCATTATCTGATAGGCATTCCCTTCATTGTCCTGCAGATCAACATTATATCTAGCCATGGCTTTCCCCTCCGTCACATCTTTTTCAGGAAAATTTTAACCTGCGATGCAGTTACATAATCCGTTCCGAACTTCACATTATCCCCATCTTTTCCATCTGCCCCCGGAGTTCCAGGCTCTCCTTTTGCACCAGGATCACCTTTTTCTCCGGGTTCTCCCTTCGCTCCTGGATCGCCTTTTGCTCCCTGAGCTCCCTTCTGAGCAAGCATCATCCACTTATTTTCTTCCCAAGTGTCTCCTGAAGTATGGGATGTCTTACATGCATATGTACTGCCGTTTCTTGTTACTACGTCAATATAATGACCATCATTCACATAGGCTGTTTTCGCTGCCCATGCTCCTTTCATGCGTACCGATGTGCCCGTTTCGCCTTTTGCCCCTGGCTCACCGTCAGCGCCTTTCGCACCAGGAGCACCCGGATCGCCCTTTTCTCCCCTGAATTCGCCACCTTTAATGGCTTCATCTAAGCCTTTCCCGTTGTAATTAATGTCCTCTACATCGACCAGCTTAAAATCTCCATTGTTTTTGGGTTTAATCTTTGAAATCAGTTCAATTGCCATTACCGTTTTCCTCCTCTTATGCTACATTTACCGTTGTGTTTCCCAGTCCTGCATTATCGGAAATCCAAATATCATAAGATTCCGTATAACCGGATGCATTTTTGAACTGGATTGTCCCTGCTTTGCTAAAGCCGCCATCAAACCCGCCCACTTTAAATGCAGGTGTCCCGTAGCGGGTCGGAATTGCATAATAAATATGCTGCCCTGCTCCTGCGTTTACAGTGAAGGTTTTTGCCTTGCTGCCCTGCAGTCCTTTTGTCAATGTCAAAACAAATGCACTGTCAAAAGATGTTTTCTTCGCTGCCACGCCCCAGTAAATGCCATTTAAAAACGTGATTGCAGTCGTTTTCTGCGAGCTTGCGTTCCGGTCGTCCATCGCTTTCAAGGTATACGTTTTATTTGTCTTGATTCCTGCTCCTTCAATCGTCTTTGTTTTAGTGGACACATCCACCGGGGCATTATCTAAGGTCAATGTTTTGGGCGTTTTATTGTAATTCCAATCCAGCCTTACAGTATTAACCGTAGTTCCCATCTCCACTGTATTAACATTGTTCGTAAATGCAGTCAGCTGGATTGCCGTATACAGCAGATCATCAAGCACTTCTTTTACACTTTTATTCCCATAGCTCACGCCGTCTGCAGTTGTTGCCCCCGGTGCGCCAGCCGGTCCACGTTCAACCAGTACCATCCATTTGCTTGCATCCCATGTGCTCGTGGATGTATGGGATGCCTTACATGCATATGCAGTCCCATCTTTGCTGACTATATCAATATACTGCTGATTTGCGACATAGGCTGTACTCGGTGCCCATGCCCCTCTGGTCCGGAGGGATGTTCCCTTATCGCCTTTCTCCCCAGGTGTAGTCTCAATCTCTTCCAAAACCTGCGTCAGTGTCTTCCCGTCAGCAAATAATACGCTATCCGGCGATGTGAGGACATCAACCTCCTCTATAACTTCTCCTGTTTTCTCGTTCAGTAACTGAACCCTTACTTTACTCAGTGCCATCTTCGTTTCCCCTTTCGATTACTTTCAGCCCCATATTCGGGCTTGCCTTTATTTCTGTGCCTCCGCCAATCCCCTGCCCGCCCACGACCAGATAAAACGTATGCGGCTTGCGCTTATTGATAGGGACATCCTCATGTGCCACCACAATATTTATCCGCTCCTCCAGTGCGATCTTGATTTCATTCCGGACCATTTCAATGTCCGCCTTTGTGGCAGTCACGATATGCGGATCCACTAACAGATTGATCACGCTGCCATTCAGCAGGGCGATCTCTATCGCAAGGCTCATCTCATTGATGATGCCGTCCACGATATTCACTTTTGGTGTGCTTGGTGTATTTGCAACTGCGATCATCTCTCCGCTTTCTGCAAATATCGCCATCTCCCGGATTGTAAATCCTCCGACCTCCCCGGGAATGATCCCGCGCACGATCAAAATATTGGGCGATGAACTGCTGATCTCGCATGAATTGATACTCCCACGCCACAGTTCATTTTTCAGTGCAGTCATTTCCGGATCCGGCTGGTAATATGCCCCATCCCCGTCCCCCACCGCGATCTCTGTGATCGTCAGCTTCTCCCCTGCCGCCAGCGCGGCAGCCATCAGCTTATTTCCGGTGTCCGTAACAACCGAATAATATTTGCTTGCTCCTTCCATCATGTTCCTCCTTGAACTTTTGCATGCAGCACCGTATGCATGGATCCTGCCGCCAGTATGCTGTCCGTTGCCGACGCCGAAAGGCTCTTACAGATATATGCTTTTACCTTCAGTTCTCCCCCGATGCCGCCGACTGCGATCACTTTCTCATCTGCCCGTATCGTATAGGCGAACCTCAGATGAGGCAGCGTCCGCGCCGTTTTTACCTTCAGCGTCTCTGTCAGGATCGCGTCATAGTTAATGTCATGGCTGACCGGAACATCTATGTAGATTTCCGCCCACCGGCTTCGGTCGGTTAAATACAGCGGTTCCACACTACACTGCGGATAACCGATCATTTCCAGCGCCAGCTTCAATCCTTCTGCAGTCCCCGCCATTTCAGCGATAACTGCCTTCATCTGCAGACGCCTCCGGTATGCCTCTATGCTTTCGCCCTGCAGCCTGAACATATCCCGATCCTGCCCGATTACTTCCAGCATAATCGGCTCTGCCATGGAAATCATCTTCTGCTCCCGCAGTCGGAAAATATCTTCCTGAATGCCGTCAAATACTTCCCCGACAACAGAAAAGAAAATCTTCAACTGGTTTTCCCCGGCTTTCAGCTTCCTCAGCGGTGCATGTAACAGATAAAACATATAATCGCCAAAGTGCTCAAACATCCGTCATTCCTCCCGCTCTATGTTTACCGTAACCGTCCCGCAGATGATGACCTTATCCTTCTCCAGAACCAGATCCCCTTCCGGCTCTATGATTTTGACATTTTTAATGAGTGGCACGCTGTTTTTGATTGCATACAGCAGATTGTATTGGATAAATTCATTCAGCTCCCGGTCGCGGCTGATCCGAAAGTAATTTGTCACCACACTGACCACCCGGTCTTTGATCCCATCATCGGATACCAATTTCGGGAGGATTACCTGCAGCATAATGTCCTGTGTTACTGTGATGGCACTCTTAACCAGTACATCATCGTCAGGGGCTTTGATTCCATCCGCCGCAGCCTGCACTTTTGCAAGCAGCTCCGGCGTTGCCTCTCCTGCTGTCCCGGTCACGATAATATCTACCGTCCCCTGTCCGCGCGGATGGAGCTGATGGACTGTGACATGCAGCACACCATCTACCGCCTCGCAGATGTTCTTATATTTCGCCGCCGTTGGCATCGTAGCCAGCAAATCCCATGCCCCAAGCGTCCGCTCCCGGAGGGATTCCCACTCTTCAATGTCACTCCCCTCCCGGCTGATCCATCCCTCATCATTGTTGATCCGCTCCACACCTTCCAGATGTTTCATAGATTTCGTGATCTGACCTGGCGGGATATTATATTTGCTTCCTTCCATTTCTGCTTCGACTGGAACGTACATCACTACTGTTCCTTTCTGTCCGGTCACTTTTTCTATCGAGAAAAAGCGGAGCTTTTCCCCGTTGATGTCCGTTTCCGTCAGGAATACAGTACCGCGCGGTACCACTGTCGTGATCTCTGCTTCGGAATCCCGGTACAAAGTAACTGTCCCTTGCGCTTTTACTGCAGCTTTCCTCGTTTTGGAAAAATCCGCCGCCAGCATCCCCAGCCATTCGCCATCTGCGTGTCTGACGTACATGGTATTAAGCATCGACCGCAAAAGCTTTGTCAGTTCCACCCGTACCTGTACCACAATCATCAACATTGTGTAAAAAATACCGCCGCTCCTAAAATTTGTGATTACGAATCCTCTTTCCTGCAGTTTCGCTACCAGCTCATCTTTCAGCGTATCCCTATCCGGTTCAGAGAAGATTTTATCCAGTATGCTGTTATCAATCATGCTCCGTCACCTCCACCTGTACCCTGTCCAGCGCCAGATCCATCCGATATGTTTTTTGGGTATCCAGCCTTTTAAATAAAATTCCGATATTCAAAACATCCTCCCAAAACTCTGTTTCGATTCGGAGCGAAGACACATCCACTTCCGGATGCCTCGCCATCTTCCTGCGGATCCTGTCTTGGATTTCCAACCTTGTCAACTCGCTATCATCGCGCTGTATAAAATCCAGCAGTGACCATCCGTATTCGGAATCATAAAACAAGTCTCCTTCCTGCGTCATGGATTCCAGCCTGATCTCCTGCAGAAATTCCTCCAAGCCTTCCACCACTGGGGCATCGCCGTCTGCCGCCCTTGTAAGCTGCCAGTCCTCATCCAACCGTATATCTTCCATGCTAACCTCCTACCAGCGCCGCTTTCAGTTCATTTCCCAAAAATACCACTTGCACAAGGCTACCCGGTTCAAGCTGCTGTCGGCTCGAGATCTCAATCAGCTCCGGGTATTCCGGCAGCTCGCTGCCCTGATTATCCAAAACCTTCACAGCATAAATATATTTTGCCTGTTCTACCCGGCAGTGATATTCTTCCCTTGTTTCTTCACAGAAAATCTTGCATTCCGTCGTATAGGTGCCGTCTTCTGCCGCACCGGTGATCATGGCGCACATTGCGCCTGGTATCCCGATTCCCGGGTACTGGTCTTTTATCCGTTCCATGATCGTCTGTGCAAACTGATCTATCATGACTTATCCTCCCCTCCGAAAAAAATCTTTGTCCGGACAAATCCACGGTCATCGCTGGAAAAGATAACTTTGTCCACATAAAACACACCGGAAATCTCCGGATGCACCACTTTGATTTGGCACGAATGATGCAGATCCGGCAGCGCCACTGTCTCCAGTTTCCAAAGCCCCCGCTCACGGGTCAGGGAAATGATATTGTTCCCGTACTCCAGCACATACATTTCCGATTGCTCCGGCTTTTCACTCCAGTAAAACGTCCCCAACTGGAAAGCCTTCGTTGTCCGGATCCCCCAGAGGGAATCAATATACATCAGAAATTCCGATACCGGCTGCTCCCGTATTGAAACCAGCGGACGTGCGGCATATCCTTCCTCCGACAGTACCGCACTCCCGATCCCCGCACTTGCCAGACCGATCTGCACCAGATCCTGCGGTGTTACATCTAAAAATGTCCCTGATATTCTGGACTCCTCCAATTTCAAGGTATAATCTTTGATCAGGATTTCATCTTTGTATGTCGCTGCATTATATTGCCGCGCCACGCATCCTTTAAAAATTGTCTGGAGCCGCCCGTCATATCCCATCAGGATCTCTGCCTCATCCCCACGGTTTAATGATAAAATCCCATTAAACTGCCGTGTGAAGCGGATCCGTGCCCAGTCATACAAATAAGATTTATCCGAAAAGGTTTCTATCGAAATCCCCGCCTGAATGTCATACCCGCCAATAACAGCCCTTTGTACCGGGTAAAATAAATTCTGTGTCTTCATTTCACATACGGTCTCCTGTTATCCTTAGCCGGCGTTTTTACCGTTTTGTCCTTCTGCTTCGGTGCCTGTCCCCTGTTCTCCAAATATTTTTCATAGTCTTTGTTCAAATTTCCGCTTCCAGAGCCAGCCCCGTCCGCCGCATAATTGGTTTCTCCGGCTTTTTTCGCCGATGTCACAGATATGGTCATCGGGATATATTCCCAAAACTCCATCGTCACGGATAACTGGTCGTTTGCGTTCGTCGTCTTCGACACCATCTGCTTAAATAATACCTGTGAGATGTTCCGACGGACAGTATGCTCATTTACAATGGTATGGACAGCCGGGATCTCCTGTCCCGGCTGTCTGAAGAAGTTCTGGATCACTTCCAGCTTACTTTCCTTCGTCATCCCATCTGCATCATCCAGCAGAATTAACTCCACACTTATTTTTGCATCCTCATATCCTGTCGCCTGTTTCGGCTTCGCCGTGCTGCCCTCTACTTCCTGCTCTTCGATCTCCGCTGCGGTCGTAACTTCAAGCGATTTGAATAAGCCCGGCAGGAGGACACCGTCAACCATTACTTCACTTCCGTCTGTATAGATCATTGATCACTGGTATCCTCCTTTCTCATACCATCTGCGGCTCCGGTTCCGTATCCGGACCATTGCCGTTTGTATAATCTTCAATTTCCTCAAGTAACTGCAGCAGCTTTTGAAGGTCTTTGATCTTCTTTAGATCCACATTCAGCACCAGCTTCTGGATGATGGTTTTTTTCCCTCCCGTCATCCCGTCCGTGCCGTCCTGCGGTTTTGGTTCATCCTTTTTCTTCTTCGGCTCCGGCTTTTCAGTTGCTACCTTAAAATCCATTTTTTCAAAGGACTTCTGCACGGTCTGCACAGGTGCATCCTCTTCCATCTCCATGCCGCTCGAAAAAGTAGTCATTACTTTCTGCCCGGAAAGGGTCAGTTGGCTTAGCGGACCTTCTTTCGCGTCCGAAAACGGAAGCATGTTGCGGATCTTCTGCAGCGCGCCTTTCACAGCCTGCACCGGCTTATTGATTGCTGCCTTAATCCCTTCCGTGAAGGTTGTCATAATTTTTTCCCCGGAATTTCGGAACCAACCAATCGCACCAGTGATCTTATCCTTGATCGACTGGATCCCTGCCGTAAACTTTTCCTTGATTGCAGTCAGCTTCCCGCCGGTCAGGTTATCGATAAAAGTAAATCCCGCTGTATAATAACCTTTCACGCCTTCCACGGCTGCCGCTGCGATGCCCCGGATGCCGCCGCCATGCTCATGATACGCCTGTTTCATGTTGTTAAGCTTTTCAGACACCGTGCTCCGTGCTGCTTCCAGCGCATTCCCCGCTGCATTCTTGACTCCCTCGAACACACTTTTTGCCACATTAAAGACTGTCGACAGCCCTGATTTGATTCCGTTAAAAATCGCCATTACGCCATTGCGGAACCATTCACATTTATTCCATAACAGGATGATTGCTGCAATCAGCGCCACAATTCCGATCACAACCCATGTGATTGGGTTTGCCAGCAGTGCTGCCGTAAATGCCCA
>ENA-OOXE01001651-OOXE01001651.1-human-gut-metagenome-genome-assembly--contig:-NODE-1651-length-10971-cov-2.425247_pt1 | contig 10971 bp, 6 predicted proteins | sample MGYA00241585_ERZ501339 | MGnify/ENA primary metagenome ERZ501339 (study PRJEB25962, sample SAMEA1972463) | human gut metagenome | biome: human gut; feature: human-associated habitat; material: faeces...
CAAGAGCAATTAACCTACGCTCATTTCCAATAAATTACACTCTTTTCGTAACTTCCGGTAGCAAAGGTACGAATAATATTTGAGAAGATTTCTTATAAGCACAAACTCTCCATCCCATCATGAAAGAATAGTTCCAGTTGGAGAAGCACAAGATCCTAAATAAAGCGGGGCAATCCGAACTCTATCAATATATCATAAATGATCCGGATTATTAAAAACACCTGTTCCATCCACCGATCATCTTACGAGATGTAAAAATTATTCCCCAAAAAGAAGTACTTTTGTAATCTCTATTTAGTTAGCAAACAGAAGGTATGAAGATTGGTTCAATAGATTTAGGGGAGCGTCCGGTATTCTTGGCGCCTATGGAGGACGTGACGGATATCTCGTTTCGTTTGATGTGCAAACGCTTCGGAGCGGACATGGTATATACGGAGTTCGTATCGAGCGATGCGTTGATCCGCAGTGTGAACAAAACACAGCAAAAACTAAATGTCTCCGATGATGAGCGTCCGGTCGCTATCCAGATTTACGGTAAGGACGTAGCCTCGATGGTAGAGGCCGCACGTATTTGCGAGGAAGCTCGTCCGGATATTTTAGATATAAACTTTGGTTGCCCCGTAAAAAAAGTAGCGGGCAAGGGAGCCGGGGCCGGCATGCTACGCAATATCCCGTTGATGCTGGAGATCACGAGAGAGGTGGTGAAAGCCGTGAACATCCCCGTCACCGTGAAACCCCGTTTGGGATGGGATGCCGACAACCGCGTTATCGTGGATCTGGCCGAGCAACTACAGGATTGCGGTATCGCCGCCCTCTCCATCCACGGACGTACACGGGCGCAAATGTACACGGGCGAGGCGGATTGGACCTTGATCGGTGCCGTAAAAAATAACCCTCGCATGCAAATCCCTATCATCGGGAATGGCGACGTGACTTCCGCCGAGATATGCAAGCAGCGTTTCGAGGACTATGGCGTAGACGCCGTAATGATCGGTAGGGCTAGCATAGGCCGCCCTTGGATCTTCCGGGAGGTAAAACACTATCTTACGACCGGGGAATTATTGCCACAAGAGCCTTTCTCTTGGTATCTGGATATCCTAAAAAAACAAGTGGAGCAAAGCGTGGAACGATTGGACGAGCGTAGGGGAATCTTACATATTCGCCGTCATCTGGCAGCTACTCCACTCTTCAAAGGTATTACCGATTTCAAGCAAACACGGATCGCCATGCTACGTGCGGAGACTGTTAACGAATTATTCGAAATTATGAATAACATTCCTAAAAAGTACGGAATTTCAGAATAACAAGCTTGATATATATCAAATTGAAACCTATTTGCGATATCTTTACAATAAAATGTTACAAATACTATTGACGCATATTATAAAACCCCTTATATTTGCATCGAGTTTTTTTCATAGTATTTTAGATCTAAGGTTAACAAGTCTTTGCAAGGGGGGAATCGTGAGATTGTTTCATTGAGGAGCAAAAAAAGCCGCATCCATATTGGGACTAGCGGCTTTTTTGTTTTTCCGGACTCTATATCCTAAATCAAGAAACTTATCGTATCTTTGTCAATAGGTCACATTAAATATTTGGCACTATGAACCAGACTATTTATCCCAGTCGGTATACAGAATTTCGAGAAGATTCGCAAGGACGGAGATACCCATAAACTGGCCTCCTCCCTCGAACTGACCTATGATGAAACACGCTCCTTGCTGAGAAAGCGTTACGACGGCTATCATTTCGTAGCCAACGTACCGGGTATCTATAACCCTTTCAGCCTGCTGAATACCTTTAAATATATGCGGCCTGAAGATTATTGGTTCGAGACCGGGACACCTTCTTATTTAGTAGAGTTACTCAAGCACACCCATTACGACCTCTATGAGCTGGCAAATACCGAGACCGATGCCGATGTGCTGAACAGTATCGACTCAACCTCTAGCAATCCTGTCCCTGTCATTTACCAAAGCGGCTACCTTACGATCAAGGATTATGATTCTCGCTTTGGTATCTATAAACTAGGATTTCCCAATTTAGAGGTAGAAGAAGGCTTTGTCAAATACCTGCTTCCTTTCTACACCAGTGTTAGCGCCCCAAAGACTCCTTTCGAAATCGGGCGTTTTGTCCGGGAGGTGGAATAAAAAAGCCTATGTTTTCGCACACACGCTATACATTATTCGAAATAAACCCTTACATTTGCGAAAAACATAATACTATACCACCATGAGTAAGAAAGTCATAACTTTCGGAGAGATCATGCTTAGGCTGGCTACTCCGGACTATTTACGCTTTTGCCAAGCCAATCAGTTCAACGCTACTTTTGGCGGAGGGGAAGCGAATGTCGCCGCCTCACTCGCCAACTATGGCATAGAGACTGAGTTTGTAACCCGTTTACCCCAAAATGACATCGCCCGTGCCTGCGTTATGGAATTACGCAAACAGGGTATCGGAACTTCCAAGATCATTTACGGAGGGGAACGGTTAGGCATTTATTTTCTGGAGACCGGAGCGGTCGCTCGTGCCAGCAAGGTGGTATATGACCGGGCTCATTCTTCCATCGCCGAGATCCAACCGGGGATGATCGATTGGGACGAGGTATTCAAGGATGCCTCTTGGTTTCACTGGACAGGTATCACGCCAGCCATATCCGAAGGTGCCGCCAACGTATGCTTGGAGGCGATACAGGCGGCAAACCGATTGGGCATCACGGTATCCTGCGACCTCAACTACCGGAAAAATCTCTGGAAATACGGCAAGACAGCCCATGAGGTCATGCCGGAACTAGTAGCCGGATGCGATATCATCCTAGGAAACGAGGAAGATGCCGAGAAAGTCTTCGGTATCAAGCCCGAAGGTTTCGACGCCGCCACCACGGAAGGCGAGGTACACGCCGCCTCTTTCCAGTCGGTATGTACCCAATTAATGGCTCACTTCCCACGTGCCCGGAAAGTTATCATCACGCTAAGAGGCTCCATCAATGCCAATCATAACACATGGGGCGGAGTGCTATACGCCGACAACCGGTTGTACGAATCCCGCCGGTATGACATCACCCATATCGTAGATCGTGTAGGTGGAGGCGATTCTTTTATGGGAGGCCTTATTTACGGTTTGCTCTCCTACCCCGGTGACGACCAGAAAGCCTTGGACTTCGCGGTAGCGGCTTCTTGCCTAAAGCACACAATTTACGGAGACTTCAACCAAGTAACCGTAGAGGAAGTAGAAAAACTCATGTCCGGCGACACCTCCGGCCGTGTCTCCCGCTAATTTTCAATTCTCAACTTTCAATTTTTAATTCCCAATATGGCTCGATTCAATAAAATACAAACATTACAGGCTATCATCCAAACCGGAATGGTGCCCGTTTATTATAATAAAGAGGTAGAGATCGCAAAACAAGTTGTAAAAGCCTGTTACGAGGGAGGCGTCAGAGCCTTCGAGTTTACTAACCGGGGAGATTTCGCCCACGAGGTATTTGGCGAGCTGGTTAAATACGCCGCCAAGGAATGCCCGGAATTAGTATTGGGCGTAGGTTCTATCGTAGACCCGGCCACAGCCGCCTTATTCATACAGCTAGGGGCAAACTTCGTAGTCGGCCCGTTGTTCAACCCGGAGATAGCGAAGATATGTAACCGTCGCCTCATCCCTTATACGCCCGGCTGCGGTTCCGTATCCGAGATCGGCTTTGCCCAAGAAGTAGGTTGCGACCTTTGCAAGATATTCCCCGCCGGAAATGTAGGAGGTCCCTCATTTGTCAAGAACATAAAGGCCCCCATGCCATGGACCCTAATCATGGCTACCGGTGCCGTGGAGCCGACAGAGGAGAATCTATCCGCTTGGTTCAAGGCCGGCGTGACCTGCGTAGGAATGGGATCCAAACTCTTCCCCAAAGAAGCGATAGCGGGAAACGATTGGCAATCCATTACAGATTTATGCCGCGACGCCTTATCTATCATTCAAAAGTATCGCCAAGTATGAAAAACTTTTTAGATCAAGATTTCTTGCTCCAAACCGACACGGCCCGTGAGTTATATCACGAGCATGCGGCGAAGATGCCCATCATTGATTACCATTGCCACCTAGATCCCCGGCAAATAGCGGAGAATCATCAATTCGAGGATCTTACGGAGATATGGCTTGGCGGAGACCATTACAAATGGCGGGCGATGAGAGCGAACGGTATTCCCGAAGAATATATCACCGGAGATAAGCCCCCTTACGAGAAATTCCTTAAATGGGCAGAGACGATGCCTTACACGATGCGAAACCCGCTTTATCATTGGACACATCTGGAACTTAGCCGTATATTCGGAATCCATAAAGTCTTGAATCCGGCTTCCGCCGAGGAAATCTACGCAACTTGTACGGATAAACTGCGTACCCCCGAATATCGTGCGCAAGCCATCATGAAACGGATGAACGTAGAGGTTGTTTGTACGACCGACGATCCTATAGACTCATTGGAATTCCATCAAAAAATACGTTCAAGCGGATGCCACACCCGTGTATATCCGGCATGGCGACCGGACAAGGTACTCGCTATCGATAATTTCAAGGCGCTAAATGACTATTTGTCCAAGCTGGAGGCCGCCGCCGATAAGACCATCCTAACCTACAAGCATTTATTGGAGGCTTTACAAAAACGGCATGATTTCTTCGCCGCCCAAGGGTGCCGGTTATCGGACCACGGGTTGGATACTTTCTATGCCGAACCTTATACCGAGCAGGAGATTGAGGTGATTTTCCTCAAGGCTCGTATGGGTAAATCGCTCACGGAGCAGGAAGTTCGCAAATACCGTTCGGCATTGCTATACGAATTGGCGGCAATGGATGCCCGGAGTGGATGGGTACAGCAATTCCATATCGGCGCAAATCGGAATAATAACAAACGGATGTTCAAGTTATTAGGGCCAGACACGGGTTTCGACGCTATCGATGATCAGCCGGTAGCTGTTTCCATGAACCGCTTTTTCAGCCATTTAGATCAAGAAGGGCTGTTAGCGAAAACGATCGTTTACAACCTGAATCCCTGCGACACCGAGTTGATGGTAGCCAATGCCTACAATTTCAACGACGGCAGTGTACCCGGGAAGATGCAATATGGAGCGGCTTGGTGGTTCCTCGATCAGATCAAAGGCATGGAAGATCAGTTAAACGCACTTTCCAGCCTCGGTCTTTTAAGCCGTTTCGTCGGTATGCTGACAGATTCCCGCAGCTTCCTGTCATATCCCCGCCATGAGTATTTCCGCCGGATCCTTTGTAATATGCTAGGCAATGAGATAGAGAAAGGCTTATTGCCCGCCTCCGAGCTTTCCTTCATTGGACAGATGGTGGAGGACATCAGTTACAACAACGCTAAACGATACTTTGATTTCTGATTATTGCAACCCGCATTGCAATGTTACTGCACGCCTGTCGCAGTAACACTGCACGTGCGTTGCAGTAAGGCTGCAACAGCTTTGCAACATTTTATTCACAAACACTTCATAAGACCTTCCACTATACTCGCACATATTACGCCTACTTTTGCGGCAGATTTAGATAAACACTAAAATACGCAAACATGAAACAACGGCTTTATGATTTCATCCCTGTCAAGCATCTATGCGTAGGGATGTCTTTATGTGGCATAGTGGCAGGTACCCAAACCGCTCAAGCTTCTCCCGTCTTCGGGCAATCATCGGGCTTAGAACTTCCGAGTCCCAGCATCTACCAACAAAGTACGAAACAGATTTCCGGTATCGTCAAAGACCAGGCGGGGATTCCTGTAATTGGCGCGAACGTGATCGTAAAAGGGACGACAAACGGAGTAATCACCGGGCTCGATGGAGATTTCCTACTGGAAGTTCCGGAAAACGCTACCTTAGAGATCAGTTATATCGGTTATATGACGCAAAGTATCCCGATAAACGGGAAAACGACCTTCAACATCATCCTAGAAGAAGATACGCAGAAATTGGATGAGGTAGTCGTACTCGGTTATGGAGCGGGGCAACGCAAACAAGATCTCTCCGCTTCCGTGGGCGTGCTGAACAACACGGAAGACCTGGTGGCCCGTCCGGTTACCTCTACCGAAAGTATGTTGCAAGGGCAGTTAGCGGGTGTTACCGTACAAGCGAACGGTGGAGACCCGACGGCTACACCCTCGATAGTGATCCGTGGACAGGGCTCACAGAATGGCGATAACGTATTATGGGTTGTTGACGGTGTCCCCGGCGCACCCATCGCTTCTATGAATGATATCGAGACGATTGTCGTCTTAAAAGATGCTGCCTCTGCCGCTATCTATGGAGCGCAATCCGGAGCCGGCGGTGTTATCTTGGTAACCACCAAGAAGGCGAAAGAGGGCAAGACCTCGTTGAGCTATGACGCGACTTTCGGTGTTCGTAAAGCTAGCAACGTAATCGAGCCGTTAAATGCGGAAGAGCAACTCGAGATGCGAAAACTGTCTTACGCAAACGCAGGGCTTACATTACCGACCGGTTGGGATTTGACCAAGAACCCATGGGTAGGTACCACACGTACCAACTGGATGGACGAGATCTTCCGCACCGCTTTCTACCAACGCCATAACGTAGCCTTGAATGTTGGTTCAGAGAATGCCTCCAACCGTGTTTCATTTGCTTACGATAATGATGAAGGTGTATTGATCAATACTTTCAACAAGAACCTTTCACTTCGTTACAACGGTAAATTCAAATTGAATAAATGGGTGACTATCACCGAAGACGTGGTTTGGAAAAACAACGAAAGCCGTTCAAAAGATACCGACAGTGGTTATACGGGAGTTGTCGCGGCGGCGATGTATATGCCTGCCAGCGCTACGGTTTACAATCCGCTGGATGGTACTTACGGTGGAACAACGACCGAAGACCCGGATTACATCGCCAAATATGGCTCCAACTTCGCAGATATCCATGGAGACGCTGTCAATCCGGTTCGCTTGCTGGAAGCGGAAAACCGCTATGACCGAACCAGCGACATCTGGAGTACGACCAGTCTGGAACTAGCTAATATCGTTACCGGCTTGAAGTTCACGAGCCGTTTCACTTACAACCTGAAGAATAATCTATATAAGAACTTCAGCCCGATCCGTGACGAGGTGGGAAAACCCTCCTTGACAAATAATCTGGATGAAACGACTTACCGTGCAGACGCATGGAAAACGGAAAACACATTGACTTACGACAATACGTTTAATGACATGCACACCGTGGGTGTCTTACTATCCACTACGGCCGATCATTACAGCAAGCGAGGATTAGAGGTTAATGGAAAAGATTTATCTGACGAATCCGCTTATTTACAATATCTATCCTATGCGAATTCCGTTTCCGCAACCGATTATTTGACCGGTCCTGACGCAAACGTATCCTTGATCGCCCGTCTGGCTTATTCCTTCAACGATCGTTACTTCGTTACAGCCTCTTGGCGTCGTGATTACGCAGGCCGTCTACCTAAAGATAATAACTATGGCGACTTTCCTGCCGTAACAGCCGGATGGAAAATCTCTAATGAATCTTTCTTCCCGAAGAGCGAGACACTGAATTTATTGAAGATCCGTGCTTCTTGGGGACGTGTCGGTAATCTAGGATCTATCGGTTATAATTACAAATCAGCTTTATTAGGTAAGAATTATTGGTCGGAGCAGGCACAGTACGGCGTAGAATCGAACAAGATTTGGGGAAACTTCGTCTATAACTCTACCGCATTAAATCCCAACTTAACATGGGAAACTTCCGAGCAATGGGACTTAGGTCTAGATGTGAACATGTTCGACAATCGCTTGAGCATGGCATTCGACTATTTCGACAAACGCACGTTCAACTTGATCCAGTCGCAAACGATGAACTGGCCGGGAACGATCGGTATCGATGCCATGTTAGTCAATCAAGGTGAAGTCCGCAACCGAGGTTTCGAGGCGCAAATCAATTGGAACCAACAGGTAAATAAAGATTGGTCGTACTTCGTTTCCGGAAACTTCTCTTATCTAAAGAACTGGGTTTCTGATATTGGGGTAAAGAACGCAGACGGAACCCCGGGCGTTTGGACAGGTATCACCAAAAATGATGCATATTTCGATGGTAGTTATCGTAACCTTCCATATATGTATCAAACAGCCGAAGGAGAACCGCTGGCCTCTTTCTATCTGATCAAGACTGACGGCATTTTTCAAAGCGACGCAGAGGCAGCCGCTTATGTAAACAAAGACGGAAAACGAATCCAACCGGACGCTGTAGCCGGCGATTTGAAATTCGTCGATGCCAATGGTGATGGAGTCATCAATGATGAAGACCGTCAATACTGCGGTAGCGCTACACCTAAAACTACATTCTCATTCTCCGGAGGATTCACTTGGAAGAAGCTTTCCGTAAGCGCTATGTTCCAAGGCGTAGGTGGAGCACAAGCTTTATATGTAGGTAAATATATGGCCTTAAGTGATGTAGAAGGAAACTTTAACCGCTCAAAAGAGATCATGAACGCTTGGAGTCCGTCGAATACAGGGTCGAATATTCCACGCTTATCGAAAAACGACCCGAATAGCAACTTTAGCACACCGTCTGATTGGTATCTGGAGAATGCTTCTTACTTACGTTTGAAGAACTTCACCGTATCCTATGACTTGAGTGATGTTATCAGGAAATGCGCTCACCTGCAAGAACGCAACAGCATGATGTCGGTTTACCTTAGCGGTGAGAACCTCTTCACGATCACGAACTATTCAGGAATGGACCCGGAAACCGGCGGTTGGGATGCCTTGAAGTATCCGGTTTCACGCGTATTCTCTGTCGGAGTCAAATTGACATACTAATCGGGTGTTTTAAAAGATATTCATATTAACAAAGGATCAAAATGAAAAGATATATTACAGTATTAGCATTATCCGCATTGGTTTGTAGTTCTTGTAGCGACTTCCTCGACGTTCAGCCGGAAGGAAACGCAACTACAACCTCCTATTTCTTGAATGATCAACAGGCCATTGATGCCATTGACGGATTATATGAAAGATTCCATCAAGAGGGTTGTTACGGCCGTGAATTATTCTGGGAACAGGGAGCCGCATGCGACATTGTTTGGGGACGTACACGCGGTTATAACTCTTTGGCGACCTTAGCCTATACCGGTGATGAATCTCCTCTAAGAGATGTATTCAGCCGTATGTATTCTACTATGTCCCGTGCGAATTGGATCATCCAAGAATTAGTGAAGAAAGAAAAGGGAACGACGCTGACCGCCGTCGAGAAACGCAGCTTGGGCGAAGCTTACTTCAGTCGCGGCTGGGCACATTATCTGATCGCTTATCGGTACGGTACGGATAAACAAGGAGTACCTTTCGTACGTTACGAGGACTTCCCCGACGATTACGACAACTCCATACCGCCTCAGCAAGCTACCGTTATGGACAATTATAAACTGATCATCGAAGATATGGACAAGGCAATCGCCTACCTTCCAAACTTCGAATCCTATGACGCCGACAACCGGGGCCGGGCACATCAGGCTGCTGCCGTGGCGTTCAAAGCGAAAACTTATGCTTACTGGGCTACTTGGGATGCTACCCAATGGAACAACGTCATCGAGATGGTCAATCAATTGGAGAACAACTACAATCGAGATCTAGCTCCTACATTCGCGGAACTATTCTCGTCTGACTTGAAAGATTATTGGAACGCCGAATATCTCTGGACTATTCCGAGTATCGGCGGCGCACTACCGGGCGGTACCGAATTCCCGGGTATTATCCTTGAGAACAAAGGATGGGGCAAATATAATGGTTGGGGGCAGATGAAGCCCTCCTACGACATCTACGAAGAAATGGCGAAAGATGGTAAAGGTAATGACCGTTTAGTACGCTCAATCTTGGAATACAACCAAGAGTTCCCGTTCTTCGGCGAGACACGCAAATTCTGGTCTACCTCCGACCTTGAAGCTGGTTTCATGATCAATAAATACATGGACGCTTTCAAATACTCAGACCCTGTAGGTGAAGGAGCCGTGAGTGCTAATGGAGACTGGCCTACGGTCCGTGTCAATTTCCCGATCATCCGTTTCGCAGAAATGTTATTGTTCCGTGCCGAGGCATATTTAATGACAGGTCAAGCCGATAAAGCAACCGCAGACATCAACCGTATCCGCCTACGCTCCAACTTGACACCGCTTGCCGGCACCGCCACGATGAAGGATCTATATCACGAACGCCGTTGTGAATTGGCTTTTGAGTTTACAGACCATCTATTCGACTTAAAGCGTTGGAGCCGTTCTTCCAATGCCGACATAAAGACATTGGCCGATAAAGAGTTGAACGCACATCCACGTATCCGCAGATATGAAGACCGGGCGAATCCGGAATCCGCGTTCACGATTATTGGTTACGAAGATTACACCAACAAAAACGCCTATCAAGCACATATGATGGTATTCCCGTATCCAAGTGAAGAGATTACTAAATCGAATGGTCAACTGAAGCAGAACGAGGGATATTAACCGGCTCCTTTAAACCGATCAAGGAACGAATAAGATTCAATTACGGGCTGTCTCAGAAAATGAAACAGCCCGTGTTATTTTCTACCGGGTAAAAACGCATATCTCAAATAGGTAGTTTACCTTTGCCAATTGTATAATATAGTAAACAAAAGATACACCATGAGATTAATTCAAACTCTTTCTTCTTGCTTGTGTACAGGGATAATAGCCTTATTCACGGCCTGTAGCCAAGCACCACAATCCCCCATCGATTCCGTGAATCCGTTTATCGGCACGGGATTTCACGGACACACGTATCCCGGGGCCACGGCTCCTTACGGAGCGGTCCAACTCAGTCCGGACACCCGGAAAGGGAATTGGGACGCTTGTTCCGGTTATCATTACAGCGATTCTACCTTAATGGGTTTTTCCCATACCCATTTAAGCGGTACGGGATGTATCGACCTTGGCGATATCCTATTCCGTCCGTCACTCCAG
>ENA-OOXE01001656-OOXE01001656.1-human-gut-metagenome-genome-assembly--contig:-NODE-1656-length-10935-cov-3.260018_pt1 | contig 10935 bp, 7 predicted proteins | sample MGYA00241585_ERZ501339 | MGnify/ENA primary metagenome ERZ501339 (study PRJEB25962, sample SAMEA1972463) | human gut metagenome | biome: human gut; feature: human-associated habitat; material: faeces...
TGTCATCCTGCCGCAGCTGCTCGAATTCCTGCAGGCGAAGGACCTTGCTCTTTTCCGCTTTTTCCCGGTCGCTCTCGGTCAGACGCTCGGAGACAACTTTCTGCCATTCTTTCAGGAACATCTCTGCGTCTTTGAGGTCATCGTTCTGTCGGTCAAAGTAGGTCCGTTTCTGCCGTATCGTGCCGTTTGGCTCCACCTCAAGGGTGTAGTACGGCTTGTCGATCTCTGCGGTCTTGCGCAGGAACAGGATATATGCCTCCTGCTGCTCGATGCGCTCCCAATAGCGGTCTGACTTGCCGACACAGTGGGAAAGCGCATCGCCCTCGCGCATAATATCGCGTACACCTGACGGAACGACGATGGAATACACCTCGCCGGTGTATTCGTATTTCGGTTTGATCAAGCGGCAGATACCTGCAATTTTCCGATACTTTCTTGCTGTTGCGGCAGCTTCCATGTCCCGTTCTCTTTTCCGCAGCTGCTCCACCAGTTCATCGTGACGCTGGCGCAGCAGCTTGACGCGGTACACGATCTCATCATGGGTGTTGATTCCCAGCTTGTCCGCCATGGAAAGGTAATCCCGCCATGTGAAAATAATCTGCCGCAGGGAATCCCGTGTGCCGCTTTTCTGACGCTGAAGGTAGTTGCAGACCTGCTGCTCCGACATTCGATCCAGAATGAAGTCGATATCGGAAACATGGATCTTCTCCTGCTCCAGCCAGTGCAGCACATGATCCGGGATGATTCTGCCGCTGCATTTCTCCCGCTGCAGCCAGTCGAGCATAATGGCGCCGCCGTTGAGTGTCCGGAGCCGCGAAAGCCGGTGCGTATCAAGTGCCAATGCCTTGACGAGACTGGTTTCAGACTCCTGCCGGATACAGCTTTTTACGGCTTTGACATTTTCCATACATTCCACCGTCAGCCTGGATAGGCCCGCCTTGCATATCTGCTCAATGCGCGGAAGGCTCTCCCACGCGGCCAGATACCAGTTAGGACTTACGTGCCCCCTGCAAAGTCTTACATACTCACTCAATCCGGTCCTTACAAAAAATGGGGCAATGCTGGAAAGCGTTTTTCCATAGATGCTCCCCGGCTGATAACAATACTCGTTGTAGGAATAGCCCATACCTGTGTTGATGTACTCATCGATGCCCTGCACCCACCGGACGCGGCGCTGTTTATACCAGCCCCAGTGATACGGGTGAGAGGACAGATCCGCACGGTAGAAAATACGCTGCTTCTCAAAGCTGGAGGTTTTCGATGTGATGGTGTTCTCTTCTTTCCGGTACTGCCTGTTCACCTGAAATTGGCGAACCACAAACCCGTCTCCGCACTTCTGGGCCAGATATGCACATTCGGTCGGTGAGCGCAGGTACTCCGTTATTTTCCCTTTCGCCTTGAACGTGATCTTATGACGGCATCTCGGGCACCTTCCCACCGCGTTATGATAGGGCCGCTGTTTCAGTGCGACTTCCTTTTCACAATAGGTGCAGTAGCCGTACCTTGCCCCGCCCTTGCGGTAATCGTAGAAGATGTAGTTTTCCTGAATACCCACCTTATTGACCCACCGCTCCCAGTCTTTCGGCAGCGGCGGTGTCTGAGAGAGCTCCGCATCCCACGGATCGGTTTCCTTTCTATGCCGGCGTTCCAGTTCAGCATCACGAACGGCGCGCTGAAATTTCAGAATAGCCCGATATACGCTTTTTTCATCCGACACCAGATATTGCCGGATCTGTGCATCATCCACGGCGCTGATCCACACGTTATTGGATCCCTTCGCCTGCCATTCCAGACAGTCGATCTTTGCCGTCCGCCATTTGTCATGGGCACGGTCATAGGTAAAAAACCGCTGCTTTTCTTTCTCCATGAAAATCTCATAGACCGGCAGCGTCCCACCAAGGCGCATTGCATCCGGGTCATACAGGGTGACTTTCAAAATGCCGCCCTCTACCGCGCTTCGTACAAAACCGCTGTATCGGCATCGATAGGAAGTGTTCCAGCCCGAACCGACCTTGACCGGGACATCCTCGCGGGCCACCGCAAGCATTTCTTCAGTCGCAGGCAAATTCTTCATTTTCAGCAAACTGCTTTTCTTCATTTCTGCACCGCCTTTCTTTTCACAAAATCAATGTCATACCATACTCCGGGCTGGAATTTTTCTCCATCTACTTCGGCAACAGCAATCTGACAGATTACTTCGGTTTCACGCCGCTCTCTGGCAAATGCGAGAATATCGCCCAGTTTTCCACACGCAGCGGGTTCCTTGCCTCGAACGATGGCATAGCCGTTGCGGCTAACGCCGTGCTCACGCTGTACCTTGTCACTCACCTTGCGGCATGGGTGATCCACCATGTAGGCAAGTGCATGAAGAAAGAATTCTTTCCTTGTCAGCCGCCGCAGGATCGTCAGTTCCGTGCAGGCAATTTTGGAGTCACGATCGTCCTCGTCAATATCCACGCCGGGCTGCACCAAGCAGTAAATGGAGCGATTCATGTCGCCATAGTAGGAAAGACAATCCAACGGGTCCTCCGCACAATGGAAACCGTTGCTGGCGCAGTTTGCCTCCGGGGTGACATTCTTTCCCATGACGAACCGATAGCCACGGCAGGAGAGATCCGGCTCAAAGCCTTTATAAGCGTACATCAGGCGGCCTCCCCAAAGGAGGAGAGGTCTCCCAGCGAGATCTGCCCATCGTCGGCTTCCGCTTTTTTCGGCGGTTCCTTCTTCTCCGGCTCTTTCTTCTTTTCTTCCTTTTTCTTCTTGGGAACGAACTTGGAAGATGTTTTCCCACGATAGGGCTGCGGGACAAACTCCTCTTCATCCCCTTGATCCTCCTTGGCATCGGGGTCACGGAAATAGTCCTCCGCCCACTGATAGCAGAGATCGTCGGGAATATCGCAGCCGTATGCCTGCTGGCCGGGGTCCGGCTGAACGCCGTTTGCCTTCAGCTCGTCCTGCACATAATCCCATGCTTTCCGGCTGATGTACTGGAAACAGTGGATCATGCTTTTGCGCGGGTGCATGGTGAGCCGGGCAAAGCCGAGGTCATCAATACACTTGGTCTGGATAAACTCGGCAACGCTTTCTTTCATGTTGCGCCGCGTCAGCTTCTCCGTATCTGCGGACACACGCTTTGCGGCAGCCTTGAGCAGTTCCGTCGGGCCCATGGCATCCAACCTTTCCAGCGCGGCCTGTTCCGCCCGCCGCTTTTCCGCCTGCTTGTCGTCCCACTCTGCTTTGCGCTTGGCTTCAGCCGCTTCGTGCGCACGGCGGGCCTCATCCTCACTTTGGGTATTGAGGGCGGTTGCCGGTTCGCTGGCCGCCGCTGCTGGAGTCGGAGCTGCAGTCGGAGAACTTGCTGTCGCCGGTTCCACAGGAGCCGCCTGCGGCATATCCATAGCATCATCTTCCGTAAAGGTGTCGGAAACGGCAGCCTCGCTGTTTTGAAGCTCATAATCCATATTTGAAAAAGCGCCCATTCGTACATTCCTCCTAAATAAAAAATGAGAAAAGGACGCTCCTGTGCCAATGGCACAAGGCGTCCCTTCTTACATACTGCGCTCAAACCGTATAGACCAGTGTGCTGAATGGGTCGAAGCAATAGCACACGACGGCCGGGTACTGAGCGGCTGTTCTTTGAATTTTCTGTTGGACAGCAAGGGCCTCTCCCATTCCACAGGGAGTATCCCATCCAGTCCAGACCATAGCTGTGAAATAACGGTGTTCCGGATGATACCGTGTCTCCGCCCCAAGTCTTTGACAGATTCCCAGCATGGCTTTCAGCTGCTTTGTCTTCTGCTCGTCCATTTCTAAATGGATCGTCTGCGGTAAAGCCTGCATTCAAGCCTTCTTTGCCAGCGCGGGAGAGAATTTCACCTGCGGAAAACCAGTCATATCGCAGTAGAAGTATCTGCGCTCGCTTTCATCATAAAGCTCCAGCACATCGGATGGGGCAATGCTGCGGCCGCGATAGTCCGGGGGGAACGCCTGATTATAGCGTGCAAAAATGCGTTCCAGAATATCACGTTCATCTTGCCCGACCGGGCAGATCAGCTCACCGTCGTAAACGAGTGTGTATTCTGCCGCCGGCGGCTGCTGAAAGCCAGCCTTGTGCAGCGCGTCAATGCCGCCAAAGGCGAAGGCGCGCGTCTCGCCATGCTCCAGATCCAACTGATAAACACGAAAGCGCTGCGTTTTGCGCTGACTGTCCAGCAACTTCTGAAAAGAAACGCCGGGGGTAGTCTGTAAGTACGCATCGTATTCCTGCTCTGTCAGCCCCAGATAGTCCCGCAGGGAAATACTGTCCACCTTCATCGCGTGCCATTTTTTCGTACAGGCTTCCAGCATTTCCAGCCCGCACAGGCCATTAAGATATTGCTCCTTAAATGTCATTCCTGGATCCTCCTTCATTTTCTGTTCTTTCCGGCGCAGCGCAAGCTGCCAGTCATCAATACCCTTGTAATTGGGATTCCATGTGAGCCTGCGGCAGCGCATCCCGTGCCTGGCCGCCAGCGCATAGATCTTCGATGCGCCTTTTCCCACCATTTCATTACTGTACTTATCCATGTCCTCCGCCTCGATGATCTCCTCCGTCCCGTTTCGGTGCAGGAACGCAAACAGTTCATCCAGCTTGGCGGTGTTGTTGGCGCCCAGCGTGGCAACGAATGTCCTGTGCATCAGCGCGTGAGCGACATCCGCCTTGAGGCAGCCTTCCGTCACATATACCACGCGGGAGCAGGGATCGCCCACAAAATGAATGGGGCTCCCCGAGGTCGTTCCCATGCGCTTTCCCGTGGAGGACAGCGTCAGGTATTTCACGCCCGTTTTCTCCGGCGGATCGTCTTTATCCTTGAGCGGGTGATCCAACCGGATCTGCGCGCCGTGGATCAAACCGTCTACACCGAAGATGGGAATGATGATGCCTGATGTCCGCTGGTGGAATTTGACCGTCCAGCAGCCGTTATCATCCACATAGAAGCCGGGAACACCCTGCACCCTGCAGCCCGCCTTGACCAACCGATTGGTCAGGGAGCGGCACAGGAAAGGGGGCGGCGTGCTCTTGAAGCCAAAGCGTGTGATCTCATCGTCGGACAGCCCCCGCACAGACTGAAGGTGTGCGCGGTGCGCCGGAATGAGGGTCAGCATGGACAGCAGCATGGAGAGGGTCTGATGCACTTCCTGGACAGAAGCTGCGTCAGACTGCTCGGCCTCCGCAGGCGTCGTCTTCTCCGGAACGGTATAGTCCGGTGAAAAACCATTTACCGCCAAAGCGTCGCAGATCTCCCGATAAGCGTCAGAATTGCTGACGCCATATACCTTTGCGTAAAGGGACAGCATTCCGCCGCCTTCACCGCAGTAGTTACAGCGCCACAGATCTTTTGCCGTGTTCAGATTCATTTTCCCCCGGCGGTCACCGCAGATGGGACAATCCACATACACCTGACCGGGAGCCCTCCGCCTGATATTCAGGCGGAGGAGCCCGGCCACATCCATAATGCCAAAGGGGAGATCATGCTTTTTCCCGCAATTCAAACCAGCATCCCTCCCAAGACGCGAAATTTACGGATGGAAAGCGGTCAGCTTGCCTTTAACTGCTGCGAACCGCCCATCAGAAGCATGGCGGCAGCCTTCATAATATTGCCGCAATCCTCACAGAGATAGGCGTAATATTTCAGGCTGGAGGGACGTTGCTCAGAAACCTGTGCCATCGTCCAGCCCTTATTGACACCGGTGGTTACGACCAGCTCCGCGGCTTCCTCTTCTGTCATCAGCGAAAGGATCTCGTCCACCGTCATATCGTCCGAATATTTCGGTGCAGCCGCTGTCGATGCCGCTGCCGGCATATCGACCACGACAGGCTTCACCGTCCGCGCTGTTTCAGCCCGCTCCGTGACAGCAGGCTCCGCTGTTTCCGAAGGAACCTCCTGCGCCTTTTGGGGCATAACCGGATCAGGCTCAGAAGCCGCAGTTCCGCCGCTTAACGCCTGCAGCAGACTCATGGCGTCTGAAACGCTTTCCGCCTGCTGGGCGGGGGGAACCACCTGCTGATTTGCGCTGGGCGTCTTTGCCGCCTCCTGCGGTTGAACCTCTTGCGGTGTAGGCACTGCCTGCACCGGATGATTTTCACCGACAGACGTTTCTCGCTGCGGCGCTGTGGTTCTATTTACCGCCGGAGCAGTCTCCTGACGATTTACAGCGCCCGTTGCGACTTCCTGTTTTCCATCGGCCTGTGCATCTACCACCGCAGAGGGGTTGATCTCACAGAGCTGGATGCCGAAGCCTGCATTATCCAGCGCCGTTTTCAGTGCCTCGTCCTGCGCGGCCTGCACATAGCGTCCGGCAGGAGCCTGAGCCTTTTCCACCGCCGCGGTAAAATTGGTAATGGGCTGGTTGTCCTCTCTGGACAGAAATACCTGCGCCTCATAAACGGCGATCTGGTCGGTGACCCGCAGCCGGTTCAGCAGCATTTTTCCATCGGGGCAGGCCAATCGGAACCAGAGCCGCTGATAGCGCGGCTCCAGCTCGATTCCGCCGTTGGCGTTTCTTTTCAGAAAGCGCAGCGGGTCAAAGCCCTGCACCTTGCGAAGCTGCTGTACGGCGGGGATCGCCTGGGTCAGCATAATTCTTTCTCTGGACATGGTTTGATACTCCCTTCATAAAATAAATAAGAGATGACTGTGCGTTTTTTTGCACATTCATCTCACATTAACTGGCACGCTGCCATTCTTCGCCCTCTTCGTTACGGAGGGCCTTGCGCGTGACTGCCTTATAGTAGAGGGCAATGCGTTCGCCCAGCATGGTGTTGCGTTTTCCTTTTCGGCTCCGATGGATCGCCATATACAGCGCCCGTTTCTCACCCACCAGCAGCACACGGCGCTTGGCACGGGTGATTGCCGTGTAGAGAAGATTCCGCGTCAGGAGCACATTATGGGCAGCCAGCAGTGGAATAATGACCGTATCATACTCGGAGCCCATGGATTTGTGGATCGTAATGGCATAGGACAGCTCCAAATCATCCAGAAGTACCTGCGGGCAATCCATATAGCGGCCGTCAAACTCGATCACGACATTGGTGCCGCTGATTTTGCGGATCGTGCCGATGTCACCGTTGAAAACACCCTCGCCGACCTGCTTGCCGGAGCGGTCATACAGCTTGATGTCGTAATTATTCCGCATCTGCATCACGCGGTCGTTGAGGCGGAATATCTTTCCGGCGTACACGATCTCCGGTGTCTGCGGCGCTGCGGGGTTGATCTCCTCGCGGATGGCTACATTCAGACTGTTGACCGATGCCTCACCCTCAGAGCGAAACGGCGATAAAATCTCCACCTGCTCGATTCCTTGTGCGGCGATCTGCTCCCGGTAAAGCTCACGGATGATGCCGGCAGTCTCCTCCTGGCTCTCTGCCTTATGAAAGGCAAAGTCCTCACCATAGTAGAGCGTCGTTTTGCCCTCGTTGATAAAACGGGCATTGTGGGCGATCAGGCTGTCCTGTGCCTGACGGAAGATCTCGTCCAGCACCGTGACCGGCACGACACCGGAGCCGATCAGCTCGTGAAATACATCACCGGCGCCCACACTCTCCAACTGGTCTGCATCACCGACCAAAAGGACTTTGGTGCCGGGGCGCAAGCGTGAAAAGAGCTGGTGGATCAGCCACATATCGACCATGGAAGTCTCGTCCACGATCAGGAGCCCTGCTTCCAGCGGTTTCCGTTCCCGGTCTTTCTTCGATTCCGAATCACCGTGAAGTCCCAGAATGCTGTGGAGTGTCTGCGCTTCATCGATCCCCGTTGTCTCCGCCATACGCCGACTCGCCTTACCTGTGGGCGCTCCGAGTACGATCTTCTGCCGCGGATAGAGCTGACGGTACACCTCGATCACCGTTTTCAGAACCGTGGTCTTGCCGGTGCCGGGGCCGCCTGTGATGATGGACAGGTTATGCCGGAACACCATCTCCACGCCTTCTGACTGGCGTTTGGACAGGTTGAGCCCTAAGCTATTCTTTACTCGCTCCAACGGCTGCGTAATGTCCACCACCGTCGGCTTTGCCAGAAACAGCTCTACCGCTTTCTGTGCGGTTTCGCTCTCCTGCAGGAATTGCTTGGGCAGATACACATTGCCGTGGTTCGATACCACCTCATCCTGCCGGATCATGGCAGACAGCTCCTGTTCGACCTGGCTCATGGGGACGCGCATCTGCGGGAGGGGTATCCGCTCATTGAGCAGCTGCATAGCCGCTTTGAGCAAAGACTCTGCCTCCAGATAGAGATGCCCGTCCTTTGTCCGTGCGTCCTCCAGCGCATAAAAGAGCGCACCGTGGACGCGCTTCGGATCACGCAGGTCTCCACCGGATTTTTGCACGATGGCGTCAATACGCTTGAATCCGAATCCCGGCACCTGACAGAGATTGAAGGGACTCTGTCTCACGATGTCTGCGCAGGCAGGCCCGAAATGCTGATAGATCTTCTGCGCGGTCGTCGGCGTGACCTTGAACGGGGCCAGCAGGGTCATCAGGACACGCATCCGGCTGGTTTCCGCATAGGCGTCCTTGATCTCTGCAAGCCGCTCCTTTGTAATACCGCGGATCTCAAGAAGCCGGTCTGGCTGATGTTCCAGAATCTCCAGAGCGTTGACACCAAACTTTTCAATGATCGCGTCGGCGGTCTTTTCTCCGATGCCTTTCAGCAGACCGGAGGCAAGATAATTGCGGACGCCCTCCAATGTGGGCGGCACGATCTCCTGCCAATGATCGACTTGAAGCTGGAGCCCGTATTTTCCGTCCTTCCACTCTCCATCCATCTCGATCTTCACCGTATCCGTCTGCGGCAATTCGATGCCGACGGCGGTAAAGCGGATCAGGTGGTCGTGATAGCGATAGGGACTCCGGGCTTCTGCCGGTACGCTGCTGTCCTCCGTCTTCATCCGAAGGACAGAATACTTGCTGGACGCATTGAAAAACAGTACCTTGTCCAGTGCTGCAACAATGCTCACAGCACATCACCTCCGTTTCCTTTCACGCTGCCTGCAAGGCAGCTTTTTTCACATGGAATCTTCGCCATTCAGACACCGTGACATACTGATCGTAAATATCAGGGTGTTCGTCCTTCAAACGCTCTAAGGCGTCCTTCGATATGCCTGCGGAGCGTACCGGATTGTAGGTTATGGTGTAGCTCTCCGCAAGACCGTTATACACGGCGGTGCAGCTTGTGCCCATTCTCTCGATGAGCATACCCTTCAACCGCTTGATGTCCTTCTCCAGTTTGTTCACATCAGCCGACAGCGTCTTTTTCTGCTCTTGCAGGGAAAGAAGCATGGACAGCTGCCCAAACTGCGTCTGTCCCAGCAGTACGGGAGGCGCGTCCTTGTCCGCAGGCCCCAGCTTTCGCCGCAGGCTTTCGAGGATCAGGTCGCCATCCGCTTCCACATAGGGAGGCGGCGTTTTTGTGAGAACATGATTCTCCCAGAAGTCCCGTTCCAAAGCGATCAGTTCTTCTTCATAGGCCATGTCACGGTCAATGCGGCGGATAATCGCCTCGTCTTCCGAATTTCCGTAAAGGCAGCAGAAGTAGACCCGGTCAATGTTCATGACCGCCATGTAGTGCCGCCCCTGCGATTCATAGTAGATAGGAACGATTTCCTCGCCGTTGTACCACCAGTTATCCTTGGCGTTATAGTTCGTGGTCTTGATCTCAAGGATGGCTGTTGTACCATCCGGCAGTTCCACCATGTAATCCAGATCCGCCAGCATCCAGGGATACAGCGGGTGCTGGAACATGAATGGCCGGCGGTAGATCTTATAGCCCGTCTTATAGGCGAAGATTTTGGCAACCAACGGCTCCAGCAGAGTTCCAACCTCCAGCTGAACCCAGTTTTCAGCATCATCCGCTGTGACGATATTCAGCTTGTCATAGTAGAGATCCCGCCCGGTACGGAATGGTGAAATTCCGAGAACGGCAGCGGCGTCACTTCCGCCGATGCCCTTGCGCCGGTATTCCAGCCATTGTTCACGCGGCAGACCTTCTGTACCGACGAGAATTTGCGGAGCGTAGCACTTTGCGTTTTCCATGGATGCATTCCTCCTCGGTTTCATATTTGATGCGCGGCTTATTCAAAAGCCGCTTCTCTCTGTACCTGTGATACGGTCGGAAGGATCGTCTGGGATGCCCTCCGGGTTTCCATTTTCGTCTGAATTTCATTTCTTGTTTCCACCTTTCTTGATGATATATCCTCAAAGCCTTTCGGCGTTTGGGCGCAAAAAAAGCGGGAACAACGATCCTGGTAAAATCCAGTATGTTTGCCTGACAGCAAACTCTCGTCATTCCCGCAGCATGGGGCAGTACCCCGTAAAATAAAAAAGCCAGCAGCAGCCGGCTCTCATGGCACAGCAATACTACTGACAAAAACGTACAAACCTGACAACGTGCGCAGGTGGATCACTCCACACACAGATCATTGACCTATGCCCAAAGGGAAATTGCGCAAAACTCATTTACGGGCAAAGTGTAACACAATATATTGTATAAGTCAATGCAAAAATACTATATTTAGTTTTTCTGGCGTGCGTGCAAAAAATACGGACACGGCCCCGTATTTATTTTGTGAACGGTAAAAACCACCTATTGAACCTTGAAAACGCCGCCCCCAAATGCGGTTGCATCGATTTGTCCGGGAGTTATACAGGATCGGCTGACAGTATGCGTTTGCGTACCTGCCGGGGAAGTGCCGCACAGCGGCAGCCTGCAAATACGCGGCCTGAAGCGAGGGCGCAGGAAATGGCCCGGAAGCAAAATCGTATTCCTTACAGAATTTTATGCTTGGCAACCGCTATTATGAAGTGTATAATGTGCCTACCCTGCTAAACCATTAGGAAAGGAGGTACTACTGCATTCTATAACGGTTTCCAAGCTGCAATAGGAGGTATTACCTTGTCTG
>ENA-OOXE01001658-OOXE01001658.1-human-gut-metagenome-genome-assembly--contig:-NODE-1658-length-10918-cov-2.378164_pt1 | contig 10918 bp, 7 predicted proteins | sample MGYA00241585_ERZ501339 | MGnify/ENA primary metagenome ERZ501339 (study PRJEB25962, sample SAMEA1972463) | human gut metagenome | biome: human gut; feature: human-associated habitat; material: faeces...
GGGCTTCCACTGGACCCAGACCTACATCGACCAGAAGCCGACCGCGCGTCTGCTCAAGGGCAAGCCGATGGAGGAAGGCGAGTCCACCGGCACTTCCGTGACCTTCTGGGCCGATGGCAAGATCTTCGAAACCACCACCTACGATTTCGAGATCCTGCGCAACCGCTTCCAGCAGATGGCGTTCCTGAACAAGGGCCTGAAGATCTCCCTGACCGACCTGCGCGAGCCCGACCAGGCCGGCGACGAGGTTTCCGGCGAGGAATCCGAAACCGAAGACAAGTTCCAGACCGTCACCTACCAGTACAACGACGGCATCAAGGACTACGTCGACTACCTGGTGAAGTCCCGCAAGGCCACCCCGGTCGAACCGGACGTCATCGACTTCGAGGCCGAGGACCTGAAGATCGGCATCTCCGCGGAAATCGCCATGCAGTGGACCACCGCGTATTCCGAAGCCGTGCACACCTTCGCCAACACCATCTCCACCACCGAGGGCGGCACCCATGAGGAGGGCTTCCGCGCCGCGCTGACCTCGCTGGTCAACCGCTACGCCCGCGAGAAGAACATCCTCAAGGACAAGGACGAGAACCTGTCCGGCGACGACGTGCGCGAAGGCCTGACCGCCGTCGTGTCCGTCAAGCTCACCAACCCGCAGTTCGAAGGCCAGACCAAGACCAAGCTCGGCAACTCCGAAGCGAAGACCTTCGTGCAGCGCGTCATGACCGACAAGCTCGGCGACTGGTTCGACGCCCACCCGAACGAGGCCAAGAACATCATCCAGAAGGCCATCGAGGCCTCCCGTGCGCGTCTGGCCGCCAAGAAGGCACGTGAGAACACCCGCCGCAAGTCGATCTTCGAATCGGCCGGCATGCCGGACAAGCTCAAGGACTGCCAGTCCAACAACCCCGAAGAATGCGAGCTGTTCATCGTGGAGGGTGATTCCGCAGGCGGCTCCGCCATCCAGGGACGCAACCCGATCACGCAGGCCATCCTGCCTCTGCGAGGCAAGATCCTCAACACCGAGCGCGCAAGCCTGGACCGCATGATGAAGTCGGACACCATCGAATCGCTGATCACCGCCGTCGGCGGCGGCTACGGCGAGGACTTCGACCTCAACAAGGTGCGCTACCACAAGGTCATCATCATGGCCGATGCAGATGTGGACGGCGCGCATATCGCAACCCTGAACCTGACGCTGTTCTTCCGCTACATGCGCCCGATGATCACCGCCGGCTACGTGTACGTGGCCATGCCGCCGCTGTACCGCCTCAAGTGGACCAAGGGCCCGCACGACTTCGTGTACACCGACGCCGAACGCGACCGCGTGCTCGCCGAAGGCAAGGCCGCCGGCCGCCAGCTGCCGAAGGGCGAAGGCATCCAGCGCTACAAGGGTCTGGGCGAGATGAGCTACCAGGAACTGTGGGAGACCACCATGGATCCTGACCATCGCATTCTGAAGCAGGTGCAGATCGAAGACGCGGCCGCGGCCGACGAGACCTTCTCCATGCTCATGGGCGACGAAGTCGAACCACGTCGTCTGTTCATCCAGCGCAACGCACGCAACGTCAGCTGGATCGACGCGTAAACGCGTAGGGTTTCGCAGGACTTCAAAGCAAGGATTAGAAATTGGCAGACGAAAACAACAGCAACGAAGACGGCCAGTTCGTGCCTGACGGCTCCATGGAACCGTTGAGCCCGCAGGAGGCCGACAACACCGATTACGGCCTGATGGTCGGCGAACGCGTCCAGAAGAAGGATCTGCAGCAGGAAATGCGCGAATCCTACCTGGCGTACGCCATGTCCGTCATCGTCGATCGTGCCCTTCCGGACGTGCGAGACGGCATGAAGCCGGTGCACCGCCGCGTGATCTACGCGATGTACGACGGCGGCTACCGCCCCGACCGCGGCTACTCCAAGTGCGCACGCGTCGTCGGCGAAGTCATGGGCAAGTACCATCCGCACGGCGATTCCGCCATCTACGACACGTTGGTGCGTATGGCGCAGTCGTGGTCGATGCGATACACGCTCGTCGACGGCCAGGGCAACTTCGGCTCCCCCGGCGATGACCCGGCAGCCGCAATGCGTTACACGGAATGCCGTATGGCGCCGCTCGCCATGGAAATGGTGCGTGACATCGACAAGGACACCGTCGATTTCCTGCCGAACTACGATGGCAAGACGCAGGAGCCGACCGTGCTGCCGGCCCGCTTCCCGAACCTGCTGTGCAACGGCTCGTCCGGCATCGCCGTCGGCATGGCGACCAACATTCCTCCGCACAACATGCGCGAGGTGGCAGAAGGCGTGCATTGGGCGCTCGACCATCCGGACGCGAGACGTGAGGAACTGCTCGACAACCTGATCCGCATCATCAAGGGACCGGACTTCCCTACCGGCGCCACGATTCTCGGCCATAAGGGCATCGAACAGGCGTACCGTACCGGCCGTGGCCTCATCACCATGCGAGCCGTGGTGAACACCGAGGAGATCAAGGGCCGCATGTGCCTCGTGATCACCGAACTGCCGTACCAGGTCAACCCGGATCGTCTGGTCGTGTCCATCCGCGAAGCGGTGCGCGACGGCAAGATCCAAGGCATCGCCGACATGCGCGACGAAACCTCCGGCCGTACTGGCCAGCGCCTCGTGCTCGTGCTCAAGCGCGACGCCGTGCCGAAGGTCGTGCTCAACAACCTGTACAAGCATTCCCAGCTGCAGCAGACCTTCGGCGCGAACATGCTGGCACTGGTCGACGGTGTGCCGCGCACGCTGTCCCTGGATGCGTTCATCCGTCATTGGGTAAACCACCAGCTCGAAGTCATCGCACGCCGTACCGCCTACCTCAAGCGCGAGGCCGAGGAACGCGACCACATCCTGCAGGGCTATCTGAAGGCCCTTGACATGATCGATGAGGTCATCGCCCTCATCCGTGCCTCCGAGTCCGCGGAGACCGCCCGCACGGGCCTTATGGACCTGCTTGACGTGGACGAGGTGCAGGCCGACGCCATCCTCGCCATGCAGCTGCGCCGACTGGCCGCCCTGGAACGTCAGAAGATCCTCGACGAGCACAACGAGCTCATGCGCAAGATCGCCGACTACAACGACATCCTCGCCAAGCCGGAACGCCAGCGCAAGATCGTCGGCGACGAGCTGGACGAAATCGTCGCCAAGTATGGCGACGAACGCCGTACCAAGATTCTGCCGTACTCCGGCGAGATGAACGTCGAAGACCTGATCGCCGAAGAAAACGTGGTCGTCACCGTGACCCACTCCGGTTTCATCAAGCGCACCAAGGCCGACGAATACCGCGCGCAGCACCGCGGCGGCAAGGGCATCAAGGGCGCCAAGCTGCGCGAGGACGACGTGGTGGACCACTTCTTCCTGACCAGCACGCACAACTGGCTGCTGTTCTTCACCAACAAGGGCCGCGTGTACCGTCTGAAGGCATACGAGCTGCCGGAAGGCTCCCGCGATTCCAAGGGACAGCACGTGGCGAACCTGCTGCAGTTCGGCCCGGACGAGACGATCCAGACCGTGCTGTCGATTCCGAACTACGACGTGGCCAAGTACTTGGTGCTCGCCACCCGTTCCGGCAAGGTCAAGAAGACCGCGCTCGCCGAATACGACTCCCCGCGTCAGGGTGGTCTGATCGCGGTACGACTCATGACCGACGAGAACGGCGAGAACGCCGACGAGCTGATCGGTGCCGCGCTGTGCAACGCCGACGACGACATCATCCTCGTCTCCAAGCAGGGCATGAGCCTGAAGTTCGAAGCCAACGACGAGCAGCTGCGCCCGATGGGCCGCCAGACCGCCGGTGTGCAGGGCATGAAGTTCCGCGACGGCGACGAGCTTTTGGCCATGGATGTGGTGCAGGGCGATTCCGACAGGGACCTGCTCGTGGTCACCAACGAGGGCTTCGCCAAGCGCACCGCCATCAGCGAATACCGTCTGCAGGGCCGTAACGGCTACGGCGTCAAGGCCGTGCAGCTCGCCGAAGGCCGTGGCTCCCTGGTGGGTGCCGTGATCGTGGAGGAATCCGACCAGATCATGGCCATCATGAAGTCCGGCAAGGTCATCCGCTCCAACGTCGCCGAAGTCAAGCGCACCGGACGTACCACCCAGGGTGTGACGCTCGCCAAGCCTGACAAGAACGACGAAATCATCTCCATAGCACGTAACGAGGAGACCGACGAGGATGACGCCGAGCAGGCCGCCGCGGAAAACGGAGCAGTCCAGAACGACGCAGCCGCGCAATCGCAAGCCGAAACCACTACTGAAAACTCCGCTGAAACCGGTACGGAAGCCACTTCCGATGCCGGCGATGGCGAGAATGTAGAGGCCTGAGACACAGGCGGGGAATCGTCTGCGAAAACTGGTAGCCTCGGCTAGAAGTAGGCAAGATTCTGCAAGGAGCAACGATGAGCGAGAACAATGAAAGCCATCAGGCGCAGGCAGGGGCGCAGGCCCCACGCGTGGCCCGTTCCGCATCCAGCCAGCCGTTGAGCGGTACGGAACAGTCTCAGGCGCATGAGAACATGGCCGCCGCGTCCGGCGGTGTGAAGGTTCGTGAAAAAGCGCGTCGTGGCGCGCCCCGCGCCCGCCGCATGAGCCTGTCCCTGACCCGCATCGACGCATGGTCCGCGGCCAAGGTGGCGTTCATGCTTTCCATCGCGGGAGGCATCATCCAGATTGTCGCGGTGACGCTGCTGTGGCTGCTGCTGAACGTGGTCGGCGTGTTTGATCAGGTGACGCAGATCGTGTCCTCCACCGGTCTTGACGCCGGCGGATTCGACCTTGCCAACGTGCTTTCGCTGAGCACCGTGCTGAGCGCGGTCACCATCTTCTCCATCATCGAAGTGGTGCTGTTCACCGTGCTGGTGGTGATTCTCACGCTGCTGTACAACGTGGTGAGCACGCTGGTCGGCGGCATCCACGTGACGCTCGGCGACGACTGATCGATTCGTCATACGGCGTTCGTACGGCGCTTGCGCAACGTAAGCCGTTCGTGCAACATAAGAAGACGGCGCTTCCCTACTTCGGGAGGCGCCGTCTTTTCTTATGTAATCGCGATTATGCGGTCGCTTTTATGCAATCGTCATACTGCGTTGCGCGTTATGCCGTAACGCATATGAAAACGGTCCGTGCGAACGAATCGCACGGACCGTTGAAACGGATTGTGAAAGACGATCAGAGCACGCCCTGGGCGACCATGGCGTTGGCGACCTTGACGAAGCCGGCGGCGTTGGCGCCGAGCATCAGATCGCCCTCATGGCCGTACTCCTTGGCGGCGGCCAGGGAATTGGCGACGATGTTCTCCATGATGGACTTGAGCTTGTTGTCCACCTCTTCGAACGTCCAGGAAAGGCGGTAGGAGTTCTGGCTCATCTCAAGGCCGGACACAGCCACGCCACCTGCGTTGGCGGCTTTTGCCGGGCCGTACAGCAGGCCGTTGTCCTGATAGACGGCGATTGCCTCCGGGGTGGACGGCATGTTGGCGCCTTCGCACACGACCTTGCAGCCGTTGGCGACGAGGGCCTTGGCGGACTCCTCATCGATTTCGTTCTGGGTGGCGCACGGCAGCGCGATGTCGCACGGCACGGTCCACACGCCCTTGCAGCCCTCGTGGTATTCGGCACCCGGAACACGCTCGGCGTATTCCTTGATGCGGCCGCGGTGGCCGAGCTTGATGTCCTTGACGATGTCGAGCTTGATGCCGTCCGGATCGTAGACGTAGCCGTTGGAATCGGAGGCGGTGACGACCTTCGCGCCGAGGGCCTGGGCCTTCTCGGTGGCGAAGATGGCCACGTTGCCGGAGCCGGAGATGACGACGGTCTTGCCTTCGAAGGAATCGTTCTTCAGGACGCGCAGGGCTTCCTGGGTGTAGTAGCACAGGCCGTAGCCGGTAGCCTCGGTGCGAGCCAGGGAGCCGCCGAATTCGAGGCCCTTGCCGGTGAGCACGCCGGAGTATTCGTCGCGGATGCGCTTGTACTGGCCGAACAGGTAGCCGATCTCACGGGCGCCGACGTTGATGTCGCCGGCCGGAACGTCGGTGAACTGGCCGATGTGACGGCACAGCTCGGTCATGAACGCCTGGCAGAAACGCATGACTTCGGCATCGGACTTGCCCTTCGGGTCGAAGTCGGAGCCGCCCTTGCCGCCGCCCATCGGCAGGCTGGTCAGGGAGTTCTTGAGAATCTGCTCGAAGCCAAGGAACTTGATGACGCCCTCGTTCACGCTCGGGTGGAAACGCAGACCGCCCTTGTACGGGCCGATCGCGGAGTTGAACTGGATGCGGTAACCGCGGTTGACCTGCACCTTGCCCTCATCGTCCGTCCAGGCGACGCGGAACTTCACCACGCGCTCCGGCTCGACGAGGCGCTCGAGCACGCCCGCCTTCTCATATTCCGGGTGCTTCTCAACAACCGGCTCGAGGCTTTCGAAGACCTCGCGAACGGCCTGCAGGAACTCCGGCTGGTCGCCATCGCGCTTCTCGACCTGCGCGTACACGCGCTTGACGTACTCATCAGTGAGCATATTTTTCCCCTTCGGGATAGTTGGGTTATCAATACGGCGGTTTCATTCTATGTGCTTGATTGTGAGACGCACAAGATATTGCTCAAGATTTGGCTGGAGCGTGCGGATATAGGATGGATTCGGGCATGCAAGAGAGACACGTCCAAAGAGAGACTTGTCCATTGACGCGATTCACGGAATCGCGAATGCAGAACAGGAGCAAAAATGTTCGAAGGATTCAAGAAATTCATCGCACGCGGCAATATGATCGACATGGCCGTCGGTGTCGTCATGGGCGGTGCCGTCACCACCGTGGTCAATTCGATCGTGAACAGCGTGATCAACCCGTTCATCGCCATGATTTTCGGCAAGCCGAATATGGACGGCCTGCTGGCGATCACGTTCAACGGCGCGACCGTCTCGTTCGGCGCTGTGCTGGGCGCGATTCTGAATTTCCTGATTATCGCGGCCGCCGTTTATTTCTGCATTCTGGTGCCGATTAACAAGTTCCGCGACATGACCGAAGCGCTGCTTGCCAAGACCAAGCTTGCCGAGCAGAAGGAAGCCGAGGAAAAGGCCGCTGAAGAGCCGTCTGCCGAAGAGCAGACCGTCCAGCTGCTGCAGCAGATTCGTGACGAGCTGGCCAAGCAGAACGCGGCCCGCAACTAGTTGCGATTCGTGGTGCCACTCCCCTACTGATTTGATGATTCCGGCCGCTTGCGGGTATGCAGGCGGCCGTTTTATTTGGTTTGCGGGCGATCGCGTCCGTTGGATGGTCGACAAGAGGCTGAATACGAAAAAGGCTTCCGATTACTCGGAAGCCTTCAATTCTGTGGAGCTAAGGGGATTCGAACCCCTGACCCTCTCCATGCCATGGAGATGCGCTACCAGCTGCGCCATAGCCCCAATGTCTGCTCTGCAAACCTTGTATAAGATACAACACAGAGCAGAATCATGCAATTCGCGGCGTGTCGGGCACGTGGTCGAGGAAAGCCCCGGCCGCATGCCTCATAGGCTATTTCGAAGTGTCCGTCCCATTGCCTGACGTGCCGGATGATGTGCCATTGGGATTCGAACCGTTCGGCGTCGGATTCTGGTTCGTGGATGCCGAACCATTCGGCGTGGTGGTCGTCCCCGCGCCCGACTGTCCCGAATTGTTGGTGCCTGACGTCGATCCGTCGGATGGCGTAGTGGAGTCCGTGGACGAATCCGTCTTGTTCGAATCGTCTCCGGTGTTGGTGGACGAGTCCGAGCCGTCGGTGGACGTTCCGGTGCCGCCGGTTGTGGAATCCGTCTTCTTCCCGGTGTCCTTGCCGTTGTTCCTGTCGGAGTTCGTGGTGGAATCCTTATCGGTGTCCGTCGTGCCGGACTGGTTCTGCATATTGTCCTGCGTGCCGTTGTTTCCGCTGCCGTAGGTGGAATCGCCGGCATTGTCATCCGACGGCGTCTGCTTGCTGTTGACCATGTCACGCACCACGGTATCGGTTCCATGTCCGCCCGTGAATGCCAGGATCAGTCCGGCGCTCACGGCCACGCCGATAAGCGCGCTGACGATCGCGATGACGATCGGCGCACGCTTGCCATGCAGCCAAGCGTCAAACGACGCCCGGCGTCCAGCATGCTGGATACTTCCGCCGGCATTGTCCGGAAGCATGTTCGATTCGCGTCCTCCGGCCTGCGCGGAGGAGATGACACGGCCTGACGTTGCGGGCATCGCCGTGGTCGTATCCCCGTCCACGGACGTCATGACCGTGGTCTCATCGGATTCCTCCGCGGACAGCGTCTTGGTCTGCTCGCCCTCGGATTCGGCGGGAGCGATCACCGTGGTGGCGTCATCGCCGCTCTTGCCGGCACCGTCCGTACCGTCCTTGTCGTTGGCCACGAACGGTACGGCGTTTTGCAGCTTCTCCCCCGACGCCTTGAGCACGTTCTTGTACACCTGCGTCGCAACGGCCGAGACGATGGAACCGGCGGCGACGCCAATCACCGATCCCGCGATGCCGATTTTTGCGGACAGCAGGAACGAGGTCACCGCGGCAAGCGCGCCCGCGAAAATCGATGAAAACGATATGCCCTTGAAAAAATTCTTCACAGAGCATGACGGTAGCCGATTACGCTTTGAAAAAACTTGCGATTCTGTGAAAAGCTTGGAAAAAACTTGGGAACGGGACGCGCGTCATCCCCCGTTTTCGTCAGCGGCTATAGCTGCGGATGCTCCCACTGCTCGGTGTCGGCGATCGCCGGACCATGGTTGTAGTCGACCAGACGCCACCGCAGCGTGCCCTGCAGTTCCAACGGTGCCAGCCGCACCCAATGCGCGTTGCGCATCGACAGAATGTCGGCGAAATCGCCATGCACTTCGCTCAATCCCAGCAGCGTCTGCAACGTCTGCGAGATCCAGGCGCCATGCGAGAACACGTACAGGTCGGTATCGGAGCCGGCCTTCGACGCCCAATCGTTCAACGCCTCGACGCCACGCCTGCCGACGTTCTGCTTCGGTTCTGCGCCATACTTGAGCTCGCCGCCGCGCAACTGGGCCCATGACAGATAATCCTCGGGGAACCGTTTGGCGAGATCTTCGACGGCGATGCCTTCCCAATCGCCGAAGCTGCGTTCGCGCACGCGGACGTCGGGATGCACGTCGAGTCCGAGCGGGTCGGCGAACGCGTGGGCGGTGGCGGCCGCGCGTTTGAGATCGGAGCAGACGACCAGCTGGCGCGCCGCTTCGGGACGACGGTCCACGTACAGTTCACGCAATGCGGACGCGGTCTGGCGAACCTGCCACATACCCACTTCGTCGAGCGGAATGTCGATCTGTCCCTGCAGCCTGTGCTGCGCGTTGTATGCGGTGCGTCCGTGGCGCACCAATGTGATGGAACGCACGTGTGGCGTCATGGTCTCATCATGGTCGAGTTCGACGTTTCTGGGCATGCCTCTCCCCTATCTGCCGGTTGTCTTTCCGATTTATTGCCTGTCTGCCATCGTATTCGGATTGCTGGGACGGCGCATACCAAAACGTGCCTTCCGCAGGATTTTCGGGAAGGCACGTTTCGATGATGGATGAAAAATCACGCTTCGCTGGAAGCCGTCGGCTCCTGCTCGCCCTCGGCGTGTTCGAGCTGCAGATCGATGCTCGGGCAGTCCTTCCACAACCGTTCGAGACGGTAGTATTCGCGGGATTCCTGGTGCATGACGTGGATGACGAAATCACCGTAGTCGAGCAGCACCCACTGGCCTTCGGTCAGGCCTTCGCGGGAACGTGGCTGGCGTTTGCCGGCCTTGAGGTACAGGTCCTTCTCGATTTCCTCGGCGACGGCGAGCACCTGGCGTTCGTTCGAGGCGCTGGCGATGAGCATCGCGTCGGTGATGGCCAATGGTTCGGTAACGTCGAACGCCACGATGTCGGTGGCCTTCATGCGGTCGGCCGCGGCTGCGGCGATGCGGATGGCGTCGATGGAATCTTGCAATGCAGGCATGTTCAGCGCTCCCATTCGGGCTTCCAGCCCTCTACTACGTGTTGCGTGTTTTCGGAATAGACCATGGAGTCGGACGGGACGTCGTGGCGGACCACGGAGCCGGCTCCGGTGGTGACGCCGTCGCCGACGGTGACGGGGGCGACGAACAGGTTGCCCGCGCCGACGTGCACGTTCGAGCCGATGGTGGTGTGGTGCTTGTGCACGCCGTCATAGTTGGCGGTGATGGTGCCGCCGCCGATGTTGGTGTGCTCGCCCAGGTCGGCGTCGCCGACATAGCTCAGGTGCGGCACCTTCGTGCCGTTGCCGATGTGCGCCTTCTTCATTTCCACGAACGCGCCGGCCTTGCTTCCCTCGCCGAGCTCGTTGCCCGGACGCAGATACGTCCACGGGCCGATGTTGGCGGCGCGGCCGATGTGCGTCTCCTGCACGCGGGAGCGTTCCACATGCGCTTCGGCGTCGATGGTGGCGCCGGTCAGCGTGGTGTACGGTCCGACTTCGGCGGCTTCGCCGATCACCGTATGGCCTTGGAGGAAGCAGCCGGGCAGGATCACCGCGTCGCGTGCGATCTGCACGTCGTCCTCGATCCACGTGGTGTCCGGGTCGAGGATGGTGACGCCTTCGCGCATCCAATGCTCGCACACGCGCTTGTTGTGCGCCTTGGCGAGCGCGGCGAGCTGCACGCGGTCGTTGACGCCTTCCACGCTTAGCGGGTCGGGGGCGGCGAAAGCGCCGACGGCTCCATTGGCTTTGGCGGCTTCGAGCGCGTCGGTCAGGTAGAATTCGCCCTGCGCGTTGTTGGATTTGAGGTTGGCGATGGCTTCGGCGAGCAGTTTGGCGTCGAACACGTATACGGAGGTGTTCACTTCGCGTACGGCGAGTTCGCTGCTGTTGGCGTCCTTTTGTTCGACGATGCGCAGCACGTTGCCTTCGCT
>ENA-OOXE01001699-OOXE01001699.1-human-gut-metagenome-genome-assembly--contig:-NODE-1699-length-10641-cov-2.502739_pt1 | contig 10641 bp, 8 predicted proteins | sample MGYA00241585_ERZ501339 | MGnify/ENA primary metagenome ERZ501339 (study PRJEB25962, sample SAMEA1972463) | human gut metagenome | biome: human gut; feature: human-associated habitat; material: faeces...
CGGTAATCGACGGTAACGGATCGAATCTGTCCCAGGGACAGAGACAGCTGATTTCGATTGCGCGTGCTGCAGTTGCAGATCCGCCGGTTATGATTATGGACGAGGCGACATCTTCGATCGATACCAGAACAGAGGCGATTGTGCAGAAAGGTATGGATGCGCTGATGCACGGACGAACCGTATTCGTTATCGCACACAGACTGTCCACAGTTCGGAATTCCGATGTGATCATGGTTCTCGAGCATGGACGGATTATCGAGCGCGGCAGCCATGATGAGCTGATCGCGCAGAAAGGAAAGTATTATCAGCTTTATACCGGCGCATTCGAGCTGGAATAAAGTGTAGTATGAGACTGCGCAGCTTCTTTTGCGCATGAAATAGCGCTCCCTTTGTAGCTGTCTGTAAACAGATTTTTATGCGAGCATAAAATCTGTTCGCGGACAGCTACAAGTGAATTGGGAAAACAAAAAGGCACTGGAATACCAGTGCCTTAAACAATAGAATGCTCGCAGAGCGTGCATTCTATTGTCATGAATTAAAATTCATATAAAGAAAAGCCGGAAAAGGGACTCGAACCCTCGACCTACTGATTACGAATCAGTTGCGCTACCAACTGCGCTATTCCGGCAGAACTCCAACAATAGATATTATACTGATATTTCATCGGTTTGGCAAGTCTTTTTTGAAAAAAGTTTCATCTTGACAGCATTTCTGATTTGTGGATAATGTAAGGAAGAGTAAAAAAGTAAATAAACTCGCAAATGAAAGGCCGGTTACGCGGCAGAATGGGAGGAAGCATGACAGCTTATAAAGACAGAAGCAAAGAAGAGTTACTGCAGGAAAAGAGTCAGCTGGAGGCTCAGTATAAGGAGTTCCAGGGTAAAGGACTGAAACTGGATATGTCCCGCGGTAAACCGAGCGCAGCGCAGCTGGATCTTTCCATGGGTATGATGGATGTACTGGACAGCTTTACAGATCTGAAGTGTGAGGCAGGAATTGATTGCCGTAACTATGGTGTTATGGATGGCATCCCGGAAGCAAAGCATCTGTTGGGAGAACTGATCGAAGTGCCTGCAGATAATATCATTATCTACGGCAACTCCAGCCTGAATGTAATGTTCGATGTAGTGAGCCATGCCTTCACCCACGGTATTATGGGGATGACTCCCTGGCATAAGTTAGACAAGGTAAAATTCCTTTGCCCGGTTCCAGGCTATGACCGTCATTTTGCGATTACAGAATATTTTGGCGTAGAGATGATCAATGTTCCGATGACTCCCCAGGGCCCGGATATGGATCTGGTGGAAAAGCTGGTCAGCGAGGATGAAGCTATTAAGGGTATCTGGTGCGTACCGAAGTATTCCAACCCGCAGGGCTACACCTACTCCGACGAAACTGTCCGCAGATTCGCTGCCTTAAAGCCTGCGGCAAAGGATTTCCGTATTTTCTGGGACAATGCTTACAACGTACATCATCTGTATGACGAGCCTCAGGATGTTATCCTGGAGCTGCTTTCCGAGTGTGAAAAGGCTGGCAACCCGGATATGGTTTATAAATTCAGCTCCACCAGCAAAATCAGCTTCCCCGGTTCCGGCGTCGCTGCAATTTCTGCTTCCAAGGCAAACCTGGATGATTTGAGAACACATCTGACGATTCAGACGATCGGTCACGATAAGTTAAATCAGCTGCGTCATGTGCGTTACTTTAAAGATATCCACGGCATCGAGACGCAGATGAAAAAGCATGCGGAGATTCTGCGTCCCAAATTTGAAGCAGTGCTGGAAATCCTCGACAGAGAGCTGGGGGATCTGGAGATCGGTACCTGGACAAAACCCCACGGCGGCTACTTTATTTCCTTTGAATCTCTGGACGGCTGTGCAAAGGCGATCGTTGCAAAAGCAAAGGAAGCCGGAGTTGTCATGACCGGTGCCGGGGCAACCTACCCTTATAAGAAGGATCCTCATGACTCCAACATCCGTATCGCCCCTTCCTTCCCTCCGATCGACGAGCTGGTTCAGGCAACGGAGCTGTTTGTTCTGTGCGTAAAGCTGGTAAGTGTAGACAAGCTTCTGGAAAACATGTAAAATAGCACAATAGAATGCACGGTGCATGAGGCTTCTATTGCCATGAATAATGATGCGCGCCTGAGATTGTAGCAGCTGGGCGCGCATTTTTATCATATAGGAAACTTTGTTTCTATACGATTAAAACGCTTCGCGAGGATGTGCACTCGGCGCAAGGGTAGATGGCTGCAAAAGCAACAATAGAATGCACACTCTGCGAGCATTCTATTGTCATGAACCAGAGTTTTTGTAGGGGGATCAGGATGTCACAGGAGGAACAGACAATAAAGCTGGATCAGCGGGATGTGCTGGACGCAGCGATGACAGCAGGGCATATTTTGCTGGAAAACGGCGCGGAAATATTTCGTGTGGAAGAGACGATCGACCGGATCTGTCATCATTTCGGCGTACAGTCAGAAAACGCCTTTGTACTCAGTAACGGCATTTTTCTGACGTCCGGAGATGAGCATGAAAAACGCTTTGCCCGGGTGGAGCATATTCCAGTTCGCGGTGCACAGCTTCATCGGGTTGCGGCGGTCAATCAGCTCTCACGGGAAATAGAAGAGGGAAAATACACACTGCCGGAAATCCGGGAAAAGCTGGAACAGATCCGAAATGCGCCGGGCGCTTCCAAAAGGGCGCTGGTGCTGATGTCCGGTCTTGGCAGCGGCTGTTTTTGTCTGATGTTCGGCGGAATGTGGCAGGACTGTGTCGCAGCCTTTGTGATCGGGTGTCTGCTGTATCTGTATTTGCTTTGGTTAAACGGCAGGTGCTCTAAAATTGTGGAAAATATCGGCGGCGGAATCATTATTACGGTGTGCAGTCTTTTGTTTATCCATATGCCGTTCGGAATGGATATGAGCCATATGATCAGCGGTTCCATCATGCCTCTCGTGCCGGGACTCGCATTTACGAACGGAATCCGGGACATCGCGGACGGCGATTACATTTCCGGGACCGTCCGCATGATCGACGCGGTGCTTGTTTTTTTGTCTGTGGCGGCAGGCGTCGGCTGTGTGCTGAGCATTTATCATCATCTGACGGGAGGTGTCATGCTGTGACGGATTTGCTTCAGATTCTTGCGGCTGGAATCGGCACGGTCGCGTTCGGCGCGTTATTTGGCGTGCCTTCCAAATATTATCCCTACTGCGGTCTGATCGGTGCGTCCGGCTGGGCGGTCTATGTTTTTTTGTGGATGCGGACGGGCTTTTGGTCGGAAGCGGTCGTTGTCTTTTTGGCGACAGTGCTGGTTATTCTGATGTCCCGTTTTTTTGCCGTGCGGGAGCGTTGCCCGGTGACGATTTTTTTAATCTGCGGCATTTTACCGCTCGTGCCGGGAGCCGGAATATACTGGACGTGCTATTACCTGGTGACGGGACAGCTGGGCGAAGCTTCTACCCGCGGATTTTCTGCCCTCAAGGCGGCGGTTGCGATTGTGCTTGGAATTGTGTTCGTATTTGAAATTCCGCAGCGTTTCTTCAAGGGAAAGGCGGTCAGAAAAAATGACAAACTGTGAAGCGTGCGCTTATTACAGCTATGATGAGGATTATGAATGTTATATCTGCGAAATGGATCTGGACGAGGACGAGATGCTGAAATTTTTGAGCAGCACGTTTGATGCCTGTCCCTATTACCGTTCCGGGGATGAATACAGTGTTGTGCGGCACCAGATGTGACGGCGCATGGGAAATATCGTTTTTTAAATCTGGACGTCACTCGCTTTCATTAAATTTTTATATCCCAATTATAATCAATTTATAAAATTGGAGAATCCGCTTGACGGGTTCTCTTTTTTCGTGCTATCATCCAGACACATACAGAGCAGGAGCTCGGAAAGTTCGCCCCATGCAGAAATAGCAGGAGGCAATATCCTTTCGGAACGAAAACGTTCCATTTCTTTTGCAGATAGCCGATTGGGTCTGCAGTCTTTTTCAAACAATAGAAGATCCCCGGACGGGATGCTATTGTTTTCAGAAATTGATTTTCGTTTTTCAACGACAGTTTCCAGAGTTAAAAAATCAAACAGACAGTCAGATTTTGCTGTCAGACAGGAGGTTTATGCAAAAGCAGACACTCCTTGGACGCGCAAACCGGGTGAGGGACAAGCCTGAGTTCTACCCTGTTGGTTCACGTCATTTCGTCCGGCTGTTTTCGACGTATCCTTCCGATACATCCGTCGGACGTCGTCTTGTGGGAGGAGAAAAATCCCATGCAATCAAACAATTCTAAAAAGACCTTTCGCCCTGAAACAGAGGAAAAAGGCAGAAAAAGAAATTCCCAGAAAAAACAGGCAGCTGCAGCGGGCGTTGCGATGACGGCGATTGCCGTGATTTTACTCGGTGCAGGAATCGGCTATTCCGTGCAGAGGGCGGGAAAGACCGAGAGCATTTCCCTGGAGGAAATGCAGAACAGTGTGAGCAGCGCGCTGAAAGGAGAGATGGAATCGGCGGCAACGAGTCTGGAACAGTTAAACCAGAATATTGCCGACAATCAGAAAAAGCTTGACGAGGTCAATGCACAGCTTGCGCAGCGCGAGGAAAGTCTGCTGCAGGTAGAAACGATTCAGCACAGGCTGGAAGAAAATGCGTCCGGGATGACCGGAAAAGTGACCGATCTGGAAAAAACGACCCATACGAAGGTAAATGAAATCCGGACGGATATGGAGAGTATCCATACAGATGTCACAAAGACGTTGGAAGAAATTTCCAGAATCATGCAGGAAATGGATGCCCAGAAAAAACAGGACAATACCGATCACAAAGAATCCATAACGGAGATCAACAGAATCAACGAGTCGGTGCAGTCTGTCAATCAGACCGTGTCCAGGCTGGAGGACCGCCTGAACACCTCTTATGAGAACCTGAAAAATCTGGTGCAGGAAGTCCGCACAACAGAGGAGAAGAACCGGGAACTCTGGACACAGGAACAGACCCAGCTGACCGAGCAACAAAAGCAGCTGTTAAAAGAGGTTGAGGAAAGCAGACAGGAAACAATCAGAAGTCTGGCTTTAGTTGAGAGCAATTTAAAAAATATGCTGGAATCCGATATGGTGCAGATTACAGCTGCCTTTGGTTCGCTGACAGCAGAGCTGCAGACGAGAGTGCAGGAGCTTTCTGCCCTTCTGGAAAACAGAATGAACCGGGTTGACCAGAATTTAAGCGGACTGGACAAAAACGTGACCGGGCTCGGCAACAATATTTCCGGTTTAAGCGAGAATGTGAACGGCCTGAATGAGAACGTTGACGGCGTTGGCAAAAATGTGGAAAGCTTGTTTACGAGAATCGGTGAGATGGACAACGGGATGCAGACGAACCTGACGACGCTGCAGCAGACATTTGCCAAGCAGTTCGGAGATCTGAATGTATCTGCCGGACAGAATACGGAAGAGTTGAAATCCTATCTGGAGGAGTTAAACAACGGCCTGAAACAGGATATGAATCAGGTTTTTACATCTGTGAGTAATGGTAAGAAAAAGCTGGCGTCCGCATTGCTCACAAAAGGAGTTTCCACAAACGAGGACGCAACATTTGCCCAGCTGGCGGAAGCAATTTTAAACATTGACCAGAAGCTCGTCATTGGCGTGGAAGAGATTCCGGGTACGATCCGTTATCAGTATCATTATCATGTGGATGTTTCCGGCAACCAGCCGCACACGGAAAAGAGCGATACGGCAGGGGGTTGCTATACCGGGACACATGGCCATGTGCATAGCGTGGAGGATGGCTGTTACAAAGAAGAATCCTACCATGTTCACCGGGATGACTGCTCTGGCTATCCGGTCTGGGTGGACTGGGCTCCTGGCGTGGAACCTTACTGGGGGTTTATTTATACCTGCGGGGAGCCTGCAAATGCGACCAGAAGGGTGCTGATCTGCAGCAAGCAGGCGGGTTCAACCGATTACTATGTACCGTCCTGTGGTTTGGCAGATGGTCAGATCATCGGAGCGGAAATTGTGTACGATCAGGCGCATGCGCAGGTAAAAGCACAGGAGGAACAGCAGTGCAGAGATGAGCTTGTGAGACTTGCCCTTTCGATGCAGCCTGCCCTTGGAAGCAATACATCTGAAACAGAACAGATCGGAACGGACGCAGACAACATTCCGCCAGCACCGGAGCAGATCGCAGCCGAGGCGGAGCGGAAACGTCAGGAGGAAGCTGCGGCAGAAGCAGAGCGGCGGCAGGAAAGCGAGGGCGAAGTAAAGACAGAAGCAGACCGGCGCCAGGAAAGCGAAGGCGAAGTAAAGACAGAAGCAGAGCGGCGGCAGGAAAGCGAGGGCGAAGCTGCAGCAGATGCAGACCGGCGCCAGGAAGCTGGAGGTGCATCGAAGTCAGACAGCAGCACAGACAATGTGGGCACATCCAAAGGGGCAGACGTAGATCGGCGGGAGGAGAGTGCAGACACACCGAAGTCAGACGGCAGCACAGAAAATGTGAATACAACCGCCACGTCCGCTACAGACAGTCAGAAAATATCTGAGGCATCCGAAAATTGATAAAAGAATTGCATAATGACTCTCTTTCTGCTAAAGTAAAGTTTAAACCAAAGTAAAGGGAGATCATAATATCATGGGAAGTAATGGAGTCATGCTGCTGATTATTATTATCTGTGTCATCCTGTCCGGATATTTTTCAGCAACAGAGACGGCTTTTTCAGCAATCAACAGAGTCAGAATCCGCAATCAGGCAGAAAAGGGAAACAAGAGGGCAGCACTGGTGCTGCAGCTCTCTGACAACTACGACAGCCTGTTGTCGACGATTCTGATCGGTAACAATATTGTCAATATCGGATGTTCTTCTCTGGCGACAATTTTATTTGTAAAGCTTCTTGGAGAAGAGATGGGCGCGGGAATTTCCACGCTGGTGATCACCGTTGTGGTATTGATTTTCGGTGAAATTTCGCCAAAGAGCATCGCAAAAGAATCCCCGGAAAAATTCGCTATGTTTTCCGCACCGATGATCAATGGGCTTCGGATCGTTCTGACACCGATCAACTGGATGTTCGGGCAGTGGAAGAAGCTGTTGTCCTGTCTGTTTAAAACGTCCGGCAGTCAGGGTATTACATCGGAAGAACTGTTTACGATCGTAGAGGAAGCGCAGGAAGAGGGAAGCATTGATAAAGAAGAAGGAAGTCTTCTGCGCAGCGCATTGAGCTTTGACGATCTGGAGGCGGGAGATATTCTGACCCCACGGATCGATATGGAAGGAATCCCTGTGGAAAGTACCCAGGAGGAAGCTGCAGAAGTATTTGCAAATACCGGCTATTCCAGACTTCCGGTTTATGAAGAAACATTGGATCATATCGTCGGCATTTTGTACCATAAGGATTTTTATAATCGGGTTTACGGGACGGATACGAGCATCCGGGAAGTGATGCGTCCGGCACTGTTTACGACAGCAAACCAGAAGATCGATGAGCTGATGCAGGAGCTTCAGAAAAAGAAACTGCATATCGCGATCGTTTTGGATGAATTCGGCGGGACGGTTGGCCTGATCACGCTGGAGGATATCCTTGAAGAGCTGGTGGGCGAAATCTGGGACGAACACGACGAGGTCGTTCAGGAGATCGTGCAGATTTCTGAGCGCGAATATAAGTTCAGCGGACGGGCGAGCGTGAAGAAGCTTTTCGACCTGATGGATGAGGAGGATGAATCCGAGGCGGCGACCGTAGGCGGCTGGGTTATGGAACAGTTAAAGAAAATCCCTGCGGTTGGGGACAACTTCGACTATAAAGGTACCCATGTGGAAGTAACTGAGATGGAAGAAAAGCGAGTATTATCCGTGCACGTCATCCTGCCGGAAGAGGAGAAAACGGAGTAAACACGCGCTTCCCACAAAAAGAGACTTCCTGAAGGAGATTTTCTGACAGGGAGCGCTGTGCGCGGCAAAAAGAAGACAACAGGCATCCGGAACGCTGTTTGAAGCAGCGAACTTCCGGATGCCTGTTTTAACTTATAGAAAAACACTTTGCACAGTCCTACACTTTTTTCTTATAACAGTGCTCTGCAAACTGCAGCAGCTGATAAAGCCCCATCGCAATGATACACAAAAGCAGGATGGATGTAATGAGCATATCCAGCTGCAGTACCTGGCTTCCGTAGATGATCAGATAGCCGAGCCCGCGTCTGGCAGCGAGAAATTCGCCGATAACGACGCCGACTAACGAAAGCCCGATATTGACTTTCATATTGCTTAAAATGACCGGAATGGAAGCGGGCAGGACAACCTTGAAAAAGCAGTCCCGTCTGGTGCCGCCGAGCGTTCGGATCAGGAGAAGCTTTTCAGGATCTGCCTGCAAAAATCCGGTATAAAGGTTGATGATTGCACCGAAGATGGCGACGGAAATGCCGGCGGCGATGATCGTATCCATGCCGGTGCCGAGCCAGACGATTAAAAGAGGGGCGAGCGCGGATTTCGGGAGACTGTTTAAAACGACGAGAAACGGCTCCAAAATTTCAGACAACCGGCGGCTGTACCATAAAAGCGTGGCGGCGGAAAGGCTAACGAGGGCGACGAGAAAAAAGCTGATGACCGTTTCAGTCAACGTGATACCGATATGGGTAAACAGGGAACGCTCGGAAACCATGCGGACAAAGCAGGCGACGACACGGGAGGGACTGGAGAAAAAGAAGCTGTCGATGATATGGAAGTCTGCGAACAACTCCCAGACTGTCAGGAAAAGAAGCAGCATAAAAATCCGGGCAAAGTGGACGAAATGATGATGGCGTCTGTGAGCAAGCAGGAAAAGCTGCTGGTCGGACAGTGTTTGGTCAGTTGTTTTCATTGGACAGTTCCTCCCAGATCTGATTAAAAAGCTGTCCGTATTCCGGCGCGCGCCGTGCGGCAAGCGGCGAATGGTCTGCGGCAGTCAGGTGAATGGGAAATTCTGCTTTGACACGGGCGGGGCGGGCAGACAGGATGAGAACGCGATCGGCGAGGCTGATAGCTTCTGCAAGATCGTGAGTGATGAGAATGACGGATTTTTCTGCCTTACGGATCATGGCAGCAATATCGGCGGAAACGGTCAGCCGGGTCTGGTAATCCAGCGCGGAAAACGGCTCATCGAGCAACAGGATATCGGGCTCGAGCGCCATCGTGCGGATGAGGGCAGCCCGTTGGCGCATGCCACCGGAAAGCTGAGACGGCTTTTTATATTGAAATTCCAGAAGCCCGTAGTCGGAGAGCATCCTGCGAACGCGTTCCAGGTTCCTGACGGTATCCTTGTGGGCGATTTCCAGTCCGAGCGTAACATTTTGCCAGACGTTTCGCCATTCAAATAAAAGATCGTGCTGCAGCATGTAGCCGATGCCGGGCTGATGACCATTTTCCCCATAAAACGTGATGCCGCCGCTGCCCGGGGTGAGCAAGCCGGCGATCAGGGACAAAATCGTGGATTTGCCGCAGCCGCTGGGACCGACAATCGCCAGAAATTCTTTGCGGTAAAGGCAGAAGGAAACCCGATCCAGGGCGGGCGTTTCGCCGTTTAGGGTGTGGTAGGAATAGGACAGTTCCTGTGCTTTTAAAAGGACAGAGTCCATAAGCTTTTCCCTTCTTTCTGGCAGGATTGCCCTGAAACTGGGTTCTTTTGCAGGCTATCCTGACATGATCTGCTTTATCATATGCGGAAGCTGCTGCAATTGCGCATCGATGTTGCATAGCAATGACATAGCTGCCCTGTGGATTCGACAAAATATTTTTACTTTATTGCAATAAAGTAAAAAATATGATACTATCTGATATAAATCTGAAATGGAAACACAATTTCCAATCGGATGAATGGCAACAGCCATCAACCGGAGCAATCTGGATGAAAACAGGAGAGGAGAATTGAAAAAATGAGTGAGAAGCTGAAAGTTGGCATTCTGGGTGGAACTGGCATGGTAGGTCAGCGGTTTATTTCACTGCTGGAAAACCATCCCTGGTTCGAAGTGGCTGCCATTGCAGCAAGCCCCCGTTCCGCAGGCAAGACCTACGAAGAGGCAGTCGGCGGCAGATGGAAAATGGACACACCCATGCCGGAAGCGGTAAAGAACCTGATCGTATTAAACGTTAACGATGTGGAGCATGTAGCATCTCAGGTTGATTTTGTATTCAGCGCTGTCGATATGACAAAGGACGAGATCAAAAAGATCGAGGAAGCCTATGCAAAGACAGAAACACCTGTTGTTTCCAATAACTCCGCACACCGCTGGACACCGGATGTCCCGATGATGGTTCCGGAGATCAATCCGGAGCATGCGGCAGTTATCGAATCTCAGAAAAAAAGACTCGGTACCAAGAGAGGCTTCGTTGCTGTAAAACCGAACTGCTCGATTCAGAGCTATGCGCCTGTCCTGACTGCGTGGAAAGAGTTCGAGCCCTATGAAGTGGTTGCTACGACCTATCAGGCGATTTCCGGCGCGGGTAAGACCTTTGCAGACTGGCCGGAGATGGTGGGAAATATCATCCCTTATATCGGCGGCGAGGAAGAGAAGAGCGAGCAGGAGCCGCTTCGTATCTGGGGTAAAGTAGAAAACGGTCAGATCATAAAAGCTACCGAGCCGGTGATCACCTGCCAGTGTATCCGTGTACCGGTATTAAAC
>ENA-OOXE01001703-OOXE01001703.1-human-gut-metagenome-genome-assembly--contig:-NODE-1703-length-10601-cov-6.312441_pt1 | contig 10601 bp, 10 predicted proteins | sample MGYA00241585_ERZ501339 | MGnify/ENA primary metagenome ERZ501339 (study PRJEB25962, sample SAMEA1972463) | human gut metagenome | biome: human gut; feature: human-associated habitat; material: faeces...
AAATGAGGTGAATTATGAACGTACAGTGGTATCCAGGCCATATGACAAAGGCGAAACGCCAGATGCAGGAAGATATCAAGCTGATCGATCTGATCATTGAGCTTGTAGATGCAAGGGTTCCGCTTTCCAGCCGCAATCCGGATATTGATGAACTCGGAAAAAACAAGGCACGTATGATCCTTCTCAATAAAGCAGACCTTGCCGATGAGAGACAGAACCGTGCCTGGATGGAATATTTCAAAGAACAAGGGATCTATGCGGTAAGTATCGATTCCCGTAATAAAGGCTCCATGAAAGCTGTTTCTGCGGCAATTACAGAAGCATGTAAGGAAAAGACAGAGCGGGACAGAAGAAGAGGAATCAAAAACCGTCCGGTACGTGCCATGGTAGCAGGCATCCCGAATGTTGGAAAATCAACATTTATTAACACTTTTGCAGGAAAAGCATGTGCCAAGACTGGAAATAAACCGGGAGTTACGAAGGGAAAACAGTGGATCCGTCTGAATAAAAGTGTGGAACTTCTGGACACACCAGGAATTCTCTGGCCCAAATTTGAAGATCAGGAAGTTGGAATGCGTCTTGCCTATATCGGTTCTATAAAGGATGATATTCTGAATATTGAGGAGCTTGCCCTGGGTCTGATCGGATATCTGCAGGAATTTTACCCGGCAGCATTCAAAGAGAGATACAGCGTGGAAGAAGGACAGAAACCGCTGGATATCCTTACTGCAGTTGCAAAAGCGAGAGGATGTCTGAAAAAAGGTGAAGAACTTGATTATGAAAAAGCATCCCGTCTTTTGCTGGAAGAATTCCGTTCCGGAAAACTTGGAAAAGTAACGTTGGAATTTCCGAAAGGAACAGAGGAAGCATAATGGAAACAATGAAAGATATCAGGGCGCATTTTGCGTCAGCGAAGGAGGGCGAATACAACGCCCTTTTTCAGCATTATGAAAACGATGAAAGAAGCGGTGTACAGAAACTGATCCAGCAGTATCGTAAAAAGCTCCAGGCACTGGAAAATGAACGTGCGCGCACAGAAATCATGAAAGAATATGAACATAAATATGAGCATCTTGGGTATCTCTGCGGGATCGATGAAGTGGGAAGAGGACCGCTTGCCGGCCCGGTTGTAGCCTGTGCGGTGATCCTTCCGAAAGACTGCGATATTTTATGGCTGAATGATTCCAAGAAGCTTACAGCCAAAAAGAGAGAAGAGCTGTATGATGTGATCCTGGAAGGTGCAGTTTCTGTTGGAATCGGAATGGCAAGTCCGGAAAGAATTGATGAGATCAATATCCTGCAGGCAACCTATGAGGCAATGCGTCAGGCGATAAGCAAACTTTCTGTGCAGCCACAGCTGTTTTTGAACGATGCAGTTACCATACCGGAGGTTCAGATCCCTCAGGTACCCATTATCAAGGGCGATGCAAAAAGCGTATCCATTGCAGCGGCAAGTATTGTGGCAAAGGTGACCAGAGACCGGATGATGGAAGAATATGACAAAGTTCTTCCGGAGTATGGATTTGCCTCTAACAAGGGTTACGGATCTGCAGCACATATTGAAGCACTGAAGAAATACGGGCCAAGTCCGATACACCGGAAAACGTTTATCACACATTTTGTATAACGGATAAGATACTTAAGATACCGACATCAAAAACAGAAAGGTTATGTTTTTCTGAAAGAAAATAAAAGACAGAAGGGCAGTTATTATGAGGAAATTGCGGCAGTGTTCCTGGAAAAGAGGGGACTGCAGATCAGGGAAAAAAATTTTCGCTGTCGAAGCGGTGAGATTGATCTCATTGCACAAGATGAAAGATATCTGGTATTTGTAGAAGTGAAATACAGAAAGAACGGAAGAAGTGGAAGTTCTTTTGCGGCGGTAGGGAGAGAAAAACAGCGGATCATCAGCAGAGTGGCAATGTTTTACCTGGCTGTACATGGATACCGGGAATTTCCTCCCTGCCGTTTTGATGTAGTGGGAATTGACGGAGAAAAAATCCACTGGATAAAAAATGCTTTTGATTTTTGCAGATGAAAGGGCTGGTTACATAATATGAAAATAAAATGGTATAAAGATAAGCAATTAATGAATGTAAATCAGAAGAACGGGGTTACGTGGCTGACGTATCCTGCTTTTGAGAAAATTCCCGGGATCGTACATGGCTTCAGTACCCGTCTGGGCGGAGTGAGTCAGGGAATTTATGAATCCATGAATTTAAGCTTTACAAGAGGAGATAACGAGGATGCAGTGCGGGAAAATTACCGCAGACTCTCTGATGCTATGGGATTTTCCATGGGAGATATCGTAACTTCTGATCAGACACATACCACCAATGTGCATGTGGTCACGGAAACAGACAGGGGAAATGGAATCACAAAACCGAGGCCTTATACGGATGTGGATGGAATGATCACCAATGTTCCTGGACTGGTTCTGGCGACCTTTTATGCGGACTGTGTACCACTTTTCTTTGTGGATCCGGTACATAAAGCGATAGGACTCTCACATTCCGGATGGAGAGGTACGGTAGGAAAGATCGGTAAAGTGACGGTGGAAAAAATGGCTGAGGAATTTCAGACAGACCCTTCAGAACTTTACGCAGCCATCGGTCCGTCTATCTGTCAGGACTGTTATGAAGTCAGTGAAGATGTGATCGATCAGTTTAAAGAAGCATTTGAAGAAAAATACTGGGATGTACTTTTTTATGAGAAACCAGATGGAAAATATCAGCTGAATCTGTGGGAGGCGAACCGAAGGATCTTTCTGGATGCAGGCATAAAAGAAGAGCGGATTTCCATGCCGGGCATCTGCACCTGCTGTAATCCGCTCTTTCTTTATTCGCACAGGGCTTCTCACGGGAAACGTGGAAACCTGGGAGCATTTCTTACTGTTCGTTGACTTTTTTCATGAGATCCATGATCTTTTCGTTGCTGGAACGAACCTTCTCGACAGATACATCATGGTTGATGATATCGATGATACTTGCAAGATATTTGCTCATATTTGCTTCGATATAGTATGGACGGTCGAGAAGTTCCGGAATACGGTAGTTAAGGTTGGTTGTGATGACTCTGTCCAGCCAGCCTTTTTCGTAATATTCATCGAATTTGGCCACACCGTCTGTAAACAGACCGTAGGTTGTGCAGACGAATACACGTCCGGCTTTACGCTCTTTCAGCTGACGGGCAACATCCAGCATGCTTTCTCCGGAAGAGATCATATCGTCGATGATGACAACATCTTTGCCCTCTACGGAATCTCCGAGGAATTCATGAGCAACGATCGGGTTCTTGCCATTGACAACAGTGGAGTAATCACGGCGTTTGTAGAACATACCCATATCAACTCCAAGGATATTGGAGAAATATACAGCACGTGACATAGCGCCTTCATCCGGGCTGATGATCATGAGGTGATCATTGTCGAGTTTGAAATCCGGGACATTTTTGACCAGTGCTTTCAGGAACTGGTATGTCGGGAAAAAGTTATCAAAGCCTTTCAGCGGAATAGAGTTCTGCACACGTGGATCATGAGCATCAAAAGTGATGATGTTGGAAACACCCATTGCGCTTAACTCGCGAAGTGCAAGTGCACAGTCGAGAGATTCTCTCTTGGTACGTCTGTGCTGACGTCCCTCGTAAAGGAATGGCATAATAACGTTGATACGGTGTGCTTTACCGGTGGCTGCGGAGATAATTCTCTTCAGATCCTGGTAATGGTCGTCCGGAGACATGTGGTTCTCGTGGCCGCATACGCTGTAAGTAAGGCTGTAATTGGTCACATCTACCATAATGTAAAGGTCTGTACCACGAACGGATTCTTTGATGTAACCTTTACCTTCACCGGTTCCGAAACGCGGGCATTCGCAGTCTACAAGGAAAGATTTCTCTGCATAGCCCTGTGGGATAATGGTGGATTTCTTGGCTGCTACAAGTTCTTTACGGAATTTAACCAGCTTTTTGTCAACCTCCTCGGCCAGTTCGCGGCATCCGGCAAGTGCGGCGATTCGGATCGGGGCAACAGGCATAGATTTTTCCAGCAATTCTATGTTTGGCATAATATTCCTCCTAAGTGTATGTCATTAAAAATTCTCAGTCTATTTATAACATCAGACCCACGTGTCAGTCAAGGTGTTTTCTCAAAGTGTTGATTTTTAAGAGCAAAGTTGTTATTATATACGGGATAGAAAAGGGAGATAATGATGAAATTAAGAAAGCATATGATTTCCAGGGTGCTGCCCGACAGTATTGCCGAGGAGCTGGGGCTGGAACCGGGGGACAGACTTGTGTCTGTAAACGGTCAGCCTGTGGAGGATGTCTTCGATTACCGGTATCTCATGAATGAAGAGCTTGTGGTGCTTCTGGTAGAGAAGCCAGATGGCGAAGAGTGGGAGCTGGAGGTAGAGAAGGAATATGAGGAAGACCTTGGAATAGAATTTGAGAACGGGGGGCTGATGGATGACTATCGTTCCTGTTCAAATAAGTGCATGTTCTGTTTTATTGACCAGATGCCGCCGGATATGCGTGAGACGCTGTATTTTAAGGATGACGATTCCAGGCTTTCCTTTCTTCAGGGAAATTATGTGACGCTTACCAATATGAGCGAGAAGGATATTGAGCGAGTGATCCGCTATCATCTGGAACCGATCAATATTTCATTCCAGGCAATGAATCCGGAGCTCCGGTGCAAAATGCTGCATAACCGCTTTGCGGGAAAGGCCCTAGAGAAGGTGGATATGCTGTATAACGCAGGGATTACCATGAACGGACAGATCGTACTGTGCAAAGGTGTCAATGACGGGGATGAGCTGGAATACAGCCTTGAGAAACTTTCCGCTTATGCTCCGGTTCTTCAGAGTGTTTCTGTTGTGCCGGTAGGACTTACCAAATACAGAAAAGGTCTCTATCCTCTGGAGCCTTTTAATAAAGAAGATGCAGAAAAAGTTCTGAATCAGATTGAACGCTGGCAGAAGATTATGATGGAGAAGTACGGGATTCATTTTATCCATGCTTCGGATGAGTGGTATATTCTGGCTGACAGGGAGCTTCCCTGTGAGGAGGAATACGACGGATATCTGCAGCTTGAAAATGGCGTGGGCATGTTAAGACTTCTGGAAACCGAAGTAAAGGAAACACTTAAGAAACTTACCGGTGACGACCGTAAAGTGACAGGAAGGATCGCCACAGGAAAACTGGCGGCGCCTTTTATTGCCCGCTATATAGAAGAAATCAAGAAAAAATTTCCCAATGTGCAGATTCCGGTCACGACCATCGAGAATCGCTTTTTCGGTGAAAAGATCACGGTGTCCGGTCTGATTACAGGGCAGGATCTGAAAGAACAGCTTTTCGGCCTTGACCTGGGAGAAAAGCTTTTGATCCCATGCAGCATGCTGAAAGGTGATGAAGAGATTTTTCTGGATGATATGACACTTAAAGAACTTTCTGAGGCACTGAAAACAGAAATTGTAATTGTAGACACAGGAGGACGTGATCTGGTAGAGGCTGTGATCAATCCTCCGAAACATAAACCAACAAGAAGGAGACAAATTTATGAGCAAACCAGTAGTAGCGATAGTGGGAAGGCCTAATGTAGGCAAATCCACTCTGTTTAACGCTCTGGCAGGTGATAATATTTCCATAGTAAAGGATACACCAGGAGTAACCCGTGACAGAATTTATGCAGATGTCACATGGCTTGACCGGACATTTACCCTGATCGATACAGGCGGAATTGAGCCGGACAGCAGCGACATTATTCTTTCCAGAATGAGAGAGCAGGCACAGATCGCCATTGATACGGCAGATGTGATCATTTTTATTACAGATGTCCGCCAGGGACTTGTGGATTCTGACGCCAAGGTGGCAGATATGCTCCGCCGCAGTGGCAAGCCGGTACGCCTTGTAGTCAACAAAGTGGACAGCCATCAGAAGTACATGATGGATGTATATGAATTTTATAATCTTGGAATCGGAGAACCGATCCCAATTTCCGCAGCCAACAGACAGGGTCTTGGAGATATGCTGGATGAGGTGATCAAAGAGTTCCCAGATAAGAGCGAGGAGGAAGATCAGGACGATATCCCGAAGATCGCCATCGTAGGAAAGCCAAACGTTGGAAAATCTTCTCTGATCAACAAACTTCTTGGTGAGGAGCGTGTGATCGTATCCAACATTGCGGGAACTACACGTGATGCCATTGATACCAAGGTTACCTGGAACAATAAGGATTATGTATTTATTGATACTGCAGGACTTCGCCGTAAAGGAAAAGTAAAAGAAGAGATCGAGCGCTACAGTGTTATCCGTACAGTAACAGCTGTAGAGCGTGCAGATGTGGTCGTAGTTGTGATCGATGCTTCCGAGGGAGTTACCGAGCAGGATGCAAAGATCGCGGGAATCGCCCATGACAGAGGAAAAGGTATCATTGTAGCTGTAAACAAATGGGATGCCATTGAGAAAAATGACAAGACCATCTACAAGCATACAGAGAAGATCCGTCAGATCCTTTCCTTTATGCCATATGCACAGATTATTTTTATTTCTGCAAAAACAGGCCAGAGACTTCCGAAGCTCTTTGAGAATATCGATACAGTTATCGAGAATCAGACACTCCGTATCCAGACTGGTGTTCTCAATGAGATCCTTTCCGAGGCAGTTGCTCTCCAGCAGCCGCCGTCCGACCGTGGTAGAAGACTGAAGATCTTCTACATGACACAGGTTGCGGTAAAACCGCCCACATTTGTAATTTTTGTCAACGATAAGGAACTGATGCATTTCTCCTATGTAAGATATCTGGAGAACAAGATCAGGGATGCCTTTGGATTCTCCGGAACTTCCCTGAAATTCATCATCCGCGAGCGCGGGGAAAAGGAATAAAAATATGGAACGAATTATTTGTCTTGTTATCGGTTATGTATGCGGGCTTTTTCAAACTGGTTATATTATAGGAAAAGTCCACAAGACAGATATCAGAGAGCATGGCAGCGGGAATGCTGGAACTACGAATGCATTCCGTACCTTTGGAAAAAAAGCAGGAGTGCTTACTTTACTGGGAGACTGCCTGAAGTGCGTACTCGCCATTGTGATCGTGAGAATGGTTTACGGAAATTCCATGAATACGATCCTTCCGCTTCTTACTCTTTATGCGGCGCTGGGATGCATCCTCGGACATAATTTTCCGATTTCCATGGAATTTCGCGGCGGAAAGGGGATTGCAGCTTCTGTGGGCATGATCATTGCTTTTGACTGGCGGATCTTTATTGCCTGTGCAGTTGTCTTTTTTGCATTGTTTTTTACGACGCATTATGTATCGCTTTGCTCTCTTAGTGCATATGCGGTGGCTTTTATTCTGGTCCTTGTTTTTGGACATATGGGAAAATACGGGATGGATCAGCCACATACAATGGAACTTTATATTGTGATGGCAGTTCTTACGGCAATGGCCTTCTACAGGCACAGGGCAAACATTGTAAGGCTGCTTCACGGAACAGAAAATAAGGTGTTTTTAAGCAGTAAGAATAAAAAATAAGAGGTAAGATTTATGGCGAAAATCAGCGTACTGGGTTCAGGAAGCTGGGGTATGGCTCTGGCGCTCCTGCTGTATAATAACGGCCATGAAGTTCTCCTCTGGTCGGCAAGACCGGAGGATGCCCGAAAACTCCGGGAAAAAAGAGAAAATCCTGACCGGCTTCCAGGTGTACAGATTCCGGAAGACATTGAAATTCTGACAGATCTGGAACGGGCGATTAAAAGTGCTGATGTAACAGTGCTGGCAGTGGCTTCTCCGTACATTCGAAGTACGGCTCATAAAATGGCACCATTTATCAGGAAGGGTCAGAAGATTGTCAATGTTGCAAAAGGTATCGAAGAAAAAACACTGAAAACACTCAGTGACGTAATTGAGGAAGAAATTCCTGAGGGAGATGTGGCAGTTCTTTCAGGTCCAAGTCATGCGGAAGAAGTTGGAAAAGGAATTCCTACGACCTGCGTGGTCAGCGCACGTACAAGGGTGACTGCAGAATATCTTCAGAGTATTTTTATGAGTCCTGTATTCCGCGTGTATACAACGCCGGATATTCTGGGAGTAGAACTTGGGGGAGCACTTAAGAATGTGATTGCACTGGCAGCAGGTACCGCTGACGGATTGGGATATGGAGACAATACAAAAGCAGCTCTGATCACCAGGGGAATCACGGAGATTGCAAGGCTTGGAAAGAAAATGGGAGCACAGATGGAAACGTTTTACGGACTTTCCGGAATTGGTGATCTGATCGTAACCTGTGCAAGCGTACACAGCCGTAATCGAAAAGCCGGATATCTGATTGGTCAGGGATGTACAATGGAACAGGCTATGGATAAGGTACAGATGGTTGTGGAAGGTGTTTATTCCGCAAGAGCCGCAAGAGAACTTGCGGAGAAATATGAAGTGGAGATGCCTATCATAACGGAAGTGAACCGTGTACTTTTTGAGGGAAAATCTGCAGCAGAAGCGGTAATGGATCTGATGTTGCGTGACAAAAAAGTGGAAACACCGATGCTCCCCTGGGAAAATGTATGAGCCAGGTAAATATCCGTCCGTTTCAAATATAGGAAATTCAGTTAGAAAATAAAAAGATATCTGCCGGAAGATCAGTCAGAATCCGGCAGATATCTTTTTTGCGTTATTATAAAAAAAGTCAAGCGGATATTCGCAATCCGCTTCGCTACGTAGCTCTACACCAAATAACTGCTCCGCAGTTTATCAGGAGGAGCTTGCACTCTTCCTGATACAAGCAAGTCCCCACCCACTGCTTATTGCTTTTCGCAACCCCGCAGGGGACTTACTTGATTTGGTTAAAATTGAATGTCACGGAGATCTTCCGGAACATGAGAAGTATGCAGATTTTCATTAAGCGTATCAATGATTGCCATGTCCTCATCTTCGATATTAAAATCAAAAATATTTCCGTTACTTCGGATGCGTTCCGGATTGCTGGATTTCGGGATAACGGAAATTCCCTTCTGAACAGCCCAGCGAAGACCTATCTGTGCAGGAGTTCTTGCGTATTTGGTTCCCAGAACACACATGACATCGTTGTCAAAATAGGCGCCTCTTGCCAGAGGGGCATAAGTCTGTACCTGAATACCAAAAGCTTTACAGTATTCGATCAGTTCGGATGGATAACACAGGGGATGACATTCAATCTGATTTACAGCCGGGATAATTCCGGAAATTTTACGGAGCTCTTCCAGATGCCGGATGTCAAAATTGCTGACGCCGATACTCAAAGCACGCCCGGATTCCAGGATTTTTTCCAGTTCTTTCCAGGTGCTCAGGTAGCAGCCAGGAACTGGCCAGTGAATCAGGCAGAGATCAACATAGCTGAGCTTCAAACGGTCAAGACTGCGGGAAAAAGCACCCTGAACATCACCCAGCCGCTGGGCTGTGTTCCAGATCTTGCTGGTGATAAAAAGATCCTTCCGGGGAACACCACATCTGGCGATGGCACGTCCCACACTTTCTTCGTTTTTGTAAACGGATGCGGTATCGATCATGCGGTAGCCGGCAGAGATTGCAGAAGTGATGGCAGCCTCAGCTTGTACGTCGTCGGGCAACTTATATACACCAAGCCCCAGGAGGGGCATTTCTCTGTCGTTATTCAGAAAAACAGTCTCTCTCAAAATAATTCCTCCTTGTTTGTTCTGTTTCCCATGCTTTTGCCATTATAGCACAAAAATATGAAAGAATCACATCAAATATATTACAAAAGTGATAAAGCTTGGTCCGAATTTTAAAGCGGCTATAGGAAATATTATATGGTTTGAAAAAACTAACTTCGTTAAAATCGAGACAATCGAGTTAATTAACTGTCAAAGTTTTTGAAAAATCAGGAAAAATGGCGTATAATTTTGGATATTTTTTATAATAATTTTCTTGATAATAGAGACAAAAAGATGTATAATGAATTTAATTGATAAATTCTTGTCATGAGCGTGTCCGCCCTGCGGATACAGGAAAGGGGTATTTATGCATTTAATCAAAGATGAGAATGGCAACCTTGTTCAGCATGGACATGCGGACAGCCACGAACATACACATGAGCACACTCACGAGGATGGAGTGACTCACAGCCATACACACAGCCATGCAGAAGGAGACAGCCACTGCCATACACACGGCGATGGCCACTGCGGTTCCTGCGAGTCCGGTGACTGCAAGAATGAGACTGTAGCACTTCTTACCTATATGCTGCAGCATAATGAGCATCATGCGGCAGAACTTGACCAGATGGCTGACAACCTTAAGAAACTTAACATGGATGCAGCTGCCAAGACAATCAAGGAAGCAGTATCCGATTTCCAGAAGGGTAATATGAGACTAGGACTTGCCCTTACCCTTGTTAAGGAAGAACTGAAATAAACTGACAGAATGATTTTGACAGCAGAGCGGAAGAACAGAAAACCGCTTATTTGGAGGAATTGATTATGTGTCTTGCAACTGTATATAAAGAAGAAGATAATTCAGTAATTTTTAAAAATGTAAGCCGCATTGATGTGGACGGAAATAAATTGATCCTTCGTGATATCATGGGAGATGAGCGCGTGGTAGAGGGCAGTAT
>ENA-OOXE01001709-OOXE01001709.1-human-gut-metagenome-genome-assembly--contig:-NODE-1709-length-10576-cov-3.473434_pt1 | contig 10576 bp, 10 predicted proteins | sample MGYA00241585_ERZ501339 | MGnify/ENA primary metagenome ERZ501339 (study PRJEB25962, sample SAMEA1972463) | human gut metagenome | biome: human gut; feature: human-associated habitat; material: faeces...
GGAGAGGGTCAGGGGTTCGAATCCCCTTAGCTCCACCGTTAGGGCTTTCAGAGAAATCTGGAAGTCCTTTTTTGCGAAAACGGCGGACTCAATGCCACGAAAACGGCCACCAGTAACACGACCCAGCCAGTGTCTCCACAGCTCGGAAAGCTAATCAGTGAAGCGTGCGATGGCAAGAAGCCGACGGACTTCATAGTCGCCTGCTCTGACGGAACACATATCACCCCCAACCGTTTGCGCGACCACTTCAACGCGGCCAAAGTCAAGGCCGGAAGACCAGATCTACACTTCCGCACTCCGAGCAACCGGCATCACCGCCGTCGTCGCCGCAGGAGCCAGCTTGAAGGACACGGTAGGGGCTCACATCCCTGCGGGAACACTTCAGGCTCCCACAAGCTTGCACGATGGCCGCACGGCGACGTTCGGGGTCTTTGATGGCCCGAGCCTCCGCCAGACGCCATCAACGCATCAGACGGCGGAAACGATGAAACGTCGGATAATCCGTCTCCACGTCATCCTGTACCATCAGGGGGTTGTTTCGCAAAAATCGGCTGCTTTGGATGGGCTGAATATCGTTGGAATCAAGCCGTTTCTGAGTTTTGGTGTTCTTTGCTGGAACCAGTGGTTTTGGCTAATCCTGACGGTCACTGTTACTGAAATGTTACTGGGATTTGCTGCTTGGGAAGGCGACACGCTCGGCGTGTCGCGGGCGGCTGGATCACGCTCCGGCAAGGGTAATGACTGGGTAACCCCTTGTTCTTTTGAGAGGTCGCTTTGCTGGTTTCCGTTGGTTTCGTTAATCGCATTTTCGTTGCAATGACGCCGTTCTGGTGACGTTCGCGAGATTCGTTGATTGCTGCTGATTTCGCTGTTCTCTGCGGTCATTGTGTCCCGGTTGTGTCCACAGCGGCGCGGGTGTTCCCCAGTCAAATGAACTGGAATGACTGAGGAACAGCGTTGGACACCAATCAACTTGTCCGATTCTCTCCTATGAACTCTTGGAGCTGAGCATGTTGGTTTACTTACCATCCCTATGGTCACTTTCGTCGAGCGGGATTAGAGTAATGTGCGAGAAATCTATTACATCGCCGAAGAATACTTGTGATTCGTATTCCCGGACCTTGGCAGTGGCTGTGACAATTTTCTTAGCCACCATGCCATTGGCTCCATCCATCGGCAGCAACCTGTATTCTCCGGTTTTCTCGGAAATCGTTTTGCGTCCAGAGACGTTTGCGTACCACTGATAGTATCCAAGGAAGACTTTCCGCCTTCCTACATAGGCATTCAAACGGCTGACTCCATGAATGCAAGAAGGGAAACTCACCTTGCGTATCGACATGCTTGGATTAAGAGTGAAGGATAGTCCGTCCCACTTGTGGAAGATATAAGCATCCTTATGTTCCAGTAGAGCCAGATCGATAATGTCGTTCTGGATGTCGAAGTCTCTGATTTCTTTGAACTCCGGGAACAAGATCTCTGACGAGGAACGCCGCTGAAGATCACTATACAGCTGGGCAATTTCTTGCAGCTGCGCAAAATCAGGAAGATTATTAGTCGGCAAGTTGTCAATAGACAGGAAGGCTTCACCGTCAGGCGAGTGAAGGTTGAACTCCGATCCCTGCGAGAGCTCCTGACAAACGGTTATGGCGTCTTTGACCTTATCAACCGGCTTGCCCACTATATTTTTGATGGTGAAATTCATCTTGATCGTCGTGGTCGCATCACCATCAAAAATAAGTTGGACCCGAAGGCACTCGCTTTCATCCTCACCAGTCCATTGAGCACCGCCTTCAATCCCGTGAGTGCGCTCAACCTGTTTAAGTGACACGGAAGCAGAAGGCGAGGCCAAGATAAGCTCTAAATCATTCCCTTCATTCTGCGGGAGAATGAACGCCCGGCAGGACTGTATCTGCGCATCGGGCAGCGCGTCCTTTAGAAACGGGATATTGCCAGTATCCGCAAGACGAACAGGGAAATCAGCAAGTGAGGTGCCATATTTTTTGAACGACTCAAGCTGCTCACGTTGCTCTTGGTTCTGTGGCACGAACTGCACGGGGAAGGTTATCTTCGCGAATGACGTCGCTTCCTTGTACTTGGCGATCACATCAACGGTGATTGACGACCCGTCCGGCCTCTTTTCCAAAAAAGAGAAAACGAGGTTCGGTCTCGTAATGAAATATGAATGCTCGTCGAACTTACTGGCGATGTTCATGGTATAGGCATAGTTGGGATCACGATTTTCCAGCATGTCACAAATCGAGTGAAGTTTCGACAGCAGCGCTTTATCATCATGCAGATCGTCCACACGAGCGGCTTCGATAAATGTATGGACCAATCGCTCCACTTCGCGTATACCGTTACCGAGGAAATAGTCATAGACCTCGGGCATATCGGTAGCCCAAGCTTGGATGTTGGGTAGCCCGACCCAATCACAATGATATGGCAGTTCCTTCGTTATTTCCTTGAACCACTTCAGATTCTGCGGAGTTGGATCCAAGGGCAAGACCAGATACCAGTTCGCCACCTTATAGCCGGTTTCCCGGATATAGTCGTTCAGCGACTTCAGCGACTTCTTAATCTGACTCTTCTGGCTGGTTTTAAGAGTATGGGCAAACTTCTTCACCTGATAAACGTCATAGGTGCCATCACCGTTCTTCACCTGAAGATCTATCCCATTGTCACCGGATGAAGGGCGAACACGGTTTGCCTCAGGACGCTGCTTGCAAATAAATACGGCAAGCAGCGTCTCCATATCCTCGCCGGACAGATTCCCCCATGGAATAGGATCAACCACGAAAACCTCGCTTCTTGCCAAGTCGGCAACTACCCATTATCATCAGCTCTAGCTTGGTTGATTCGTCTTTGGCGCGCCGCTTGTGCCGCAAGCAACCCGCTTTGTCACGCATCTAACGAGCCGGAACCCTTAGAACATATGTTCTAACATGTGGCCTTGACGCAAGCCTACGGCGGCGGCAATCGCTGACTTCGGACGGTTGATGACAAGCAGACGTACCTCGACTTGGCTAAACACTAGTATTGGCTGAGTCCAGACTCTAGACGGATTGGAGATTCGCAAGTGAGCAAGAGCCCGGTAGTTCATCCCACCAAGAACGAGGCGTTTGATGCAATTAAGCATTCCTTAGCAGACTGGGCCGTCTATACTTCTGATCGTGCTGTTGTCGCGCATGGAGATTCCCTTAATCTAGTGAAGCAGATGCCTGACGACTCCGTTTCATTGATTTTGACTGATCCGCCATATCATTCAACCAAAAAAGCCAACATTGTAAATGATAGGGCTTTTCGCGAAGATGAGGCGTTTATCGAGTGGATTGAAAAATATACACAAGAATGGCAACGAGTTCTTCGATCCAACGGAACATTGTATGTTTTTTGCTCTTCTCGCATGTCCGCTCGCTTAGAGGTAATGATGTCGCATTATTTTCGTCCAATAGCACATGTTGTATGGACTAAACCTAACGAGCCGGGATTTGATGGATGGAAGGGTAAGGCGAAAAAAGAGTCACTAAGGTCTTGGTACCCGCATTCCGAGAGAATACTTGTTTTTGAGCATGGTCAATATGGGGCGATGGAGGCATCTCGTCGCTCTCCTTTTGGTGAATATCTCCGAGACGCACGGAAAAAATGCGGCATGTCCATGCATGAACTTACAGAGGTGACTGGAGCATATGGCAAAGTCAATCATGGCGGAGCCGTTGCCAATTGGGAGGCAGGCAGAAATATACCCAGCGAAGAACAATATAATAAAATGCGTGATGCCTTGATAGCGACTGGCAAGATTGGCGAAATGCCCACGTATCAGGATGTTGTGCGTCCAATGTCGCTAAGCAACGATGTGGAATATACCGACGTATGGGACTTCCCCAGTGTACGTCCTTTCAAAGGTAAGCATCCGGCGGAAAAACCGGTCGATATGCTTGAGCACATCATTCAAGCTTCAACTTACTGTAATGACACCGTACTGGATTGTTTTGCTGGCTCTGGTTCTACTGCTGTCGCTGCACTTAAGCTCGGTAGGAGATCTATCTCCATGGAGATAGAAGACAAGTGGATTAAACGAATTGTGGATGGCATTGAAGCAGCGTCCGACGACATCCACAATTCAACGCAAGAAAAGGCGACTCAAAAATCGAATAGTGTTAGCGAGCTTTCACTATTTGATTGAGATTGTCTAGTGTCTATGTGATTCCGAATAAGAACTTTTGTCATCCATTCGAGAGTGCTTTCGATGCCGGCGTCTTTGACAACCACATTACAGAAGTGGTGTCCCCAACCAAGGTTATACGGCCTATGCTGAAGTCTGCCGACACGTAATTCCTCGATATGGAATAGACTTACCTCGGTTATCGTTATATCCCATGTTTCTCTGCCTTCGGCTTGTTCTTCACGTTGTAGAAATTCATTAGCGTGAATGGGTTGAAGGCAGAGAGGGCATATTGTCACATGCTGGGAATTTATTGCTCTAATATCAATGAGTCTGTCCAAGTCAAGCAGATTATGTTCGTCTGCTTTCCTCATGACACTTTGGCGACGTTCAAGAGCTTCTTGCTCAGACATTGTGTCTGAAATTGCGGTTTCAACCGCTCCCGGGCACATCCAAAATAGGGCCTCTAATTGTGTCTTGACATCGCTGATGATTGACGAGGAGGCATACTCATAAACACGGATTCCCGCTCCTCGCAAATTGGTTTCGTTGTAGCCGATATAGACCCTTGCATTATTGGCATCCGCTGTGGTGCCGTGGACACGGGCTAACACCGTTCCCCCAATTGGTTTTTCTCTACGGATAGGAGCGCAGAATGGTTTGCCGTTGGGAAGGACGCCAACATCGTGGTATTGCGCCCCATAGCGATTCCATTGACTACGACGAAGATATAGGAGAACGGCGTTATTCCCTAGTTCAATTCCTTCTTTGAGAAGTATCTGATCCGCGTCAGCAGTAGTGAAGTACCATTCAGGATCCACGAGAACAATGGATCCGTTTTCGTATTCGTCTTCATTACTGTATGGATGCCTACAGGCAGCCCACTGGCTGTATGGAATTAAAACGGTTGAATTTCTTGAAACCCGGTTCTGGTATATTTCACTGTTACTCGCTCCTCGCGTCTGTCCGGTCTTGTAGATCTTCCTGTCGACCAGAGAAGGCAGCTTCTTAAGACGTTTTGCACACATACCCCGAGTATATAGGGTATATTCATACTTTCTTGGATGGGACGCAACTTTTCTTCGCATCCCATCCGATAGTTGCCGTCACTTGGAGAGCTTGCCGCTGAACGCTTGGTTGACCAAGGTGTAAACGGCTTGTGCGACGCCGATGTCGCCGGTGAGGACGATGCCTCATCCGTAGCCGTGGAAGCCGTTGGTGGCGGCGATGGCGATGACGCCAAGCAGGATGCTCACGCCGAGGGGCGTCAGGCCCACGTAGTCAGCGGGGATGTACTTCTTGAACGCCTGCACAAACGCGGGCACGATTAGCGCCACGAGCCCGGATGCGAGGGTGGTTGCGGTGGAAATATCCATATGGTTCTCCTTAGTTTGATGATGAAGGTGGCCTCCGGCACGGTGCCGAAGGCCGCAATTGGACGGCGGCTAGTAGCGCAGCTGCTGTCCGGGATAAATGAGGTTCGGATTCCTGAGGTTGTTAAGCTGAGCGACACGCTGCCAGCCGGACACGTCAAAGATGCCGCTCAGCGTCTCATCACGCTTGACGACATGGATCCACGTGCCCGTGCCGGCGCTCGCGGACGGCGGCGGCTTTTTTCGCGGCCGGGCCTGACCCGACACGGCGTCGACGGTCGCGTACGCCGACGAATTCAAGAGCCGTTCCAGGGTCGGGCCGATCTGCAGGGCATCGGCCGAATCGCTGCACCGCGGGTCCATCACGCCGCGCGGCTGCCGCATGTTTAAAGCGCGTCCCGTCAGCCGCGTGAGGGCGCGCCGCGAGGCGCTGGCGCGCGACATCCTCGGGATCCACCCGGATTTCCTCATGGCCGTGTACGGATACGGGAAGATGCATGCCCGGCCGATCGCCCGGGGTTGGGATCCGGACGGAATCGGACGCCGCCGGGGCGATGGAATGCGGCATGCTTCCCTCGACTGGCACGGTCGGCGGCTCCTGTGGCAACGCCATGGCCGAGAGCGTCAACGGCGCGTACAGGACCGAACTCGTCTGGCGGCGCAAACCCTTCCGGGACCTAGGGAACCTGGAGCTGGCGACGTTCCAGTGGGTCTCGTGGCGGAACTCGAAGCGGCCGCACCGGCCCCCGGACCACAAGACACCGCAGGCGGTGAAAACCGGGTATTATGCAAACCAAGCGGCACAAGCCGCCTCACTATAAGGGCGGAACAAAAATCAGGCCACTTCAATCTGTATTTCTTCAGCCCAATAATCGGGGTACATATCATCCGATAGCCGGACAAGTATTCACAAGGGATTTATTGCTGGAGGGCTTTTCTTTTCCATGATTGATTGGATAGCGGATGATCGTGGTTGGACGCCTCAGCAAGGTGCGGAACAGGTGCATCTCTCCTAAATGTGTTTTCAGATGAGGCACGTATGTGATGTTATTCACGTTGGGCGAACATGCGTTGTGGGGTTTCTTGCCGTAATCTGAAAGTATGTCCGCATTCCATGGGCACGCAAACGAAAGGACGTCATCATGGCAGATCTCACCGATGAGATGAAGGAATTCCTCAACAGCAACCTCGCATGGGTGGCCACCATCAGCAAAGAAGGCCAGGTTGATCTCGGACCGAAAATGAGCATGTTCATCATCGACAGCAACCATATCGGCTACCACGAGCGCACCGCGGGCCAAACATACCGTAACCTGCTTGACGGCAGCGATCTGGTCGTCGCGGTCGCCAATCTTGAACAGAAGAAAGGCTACCGCTTCCGTGGCAACGTCGTGCTTCATTCCGACGATGCGATCTATGACGAGCAGGTCAAGGTCGCTGAGGAACGCGGTACGAAAAAGCCGACAACCATTCCGGTATTGGAGATTACGGAAATCCAGGATCTCACCCCGGGCGCTACGGCAGGTAAAACCATCGTCAAGGACTGATCAGTTCCATACTGACCTAGTCGAAACGATAACAGCGGAGAACCGCAGGCGGGACAGCATGTCCGGTCTGCGGTTCTCCGCTGTTATCGGAACGGAATATCGCGCATATGCAGCATATCGTTCGCGGCGGTTCGACTATGGATCCCTATACGACAGCTGCATGTATGGGTTGTGGATAAGTGTGGATAAGTGTTCGCTCATCCACTTATCCACAGATTTTCTTAAGGAGGTGGCGGGCGAATATTGGTTTCTGCCATGCTGGTCTGCACGCATAAGCGAAGACGCTCATGCAACAACCAGCAACCGAAGAAGGTGAACCATGACACAACACACCATACGCCGCCGATGCGTAGCATTCCTCGCCATTGGCGCTATGGCGGCCCTCGCCATGCCGAGCACGGCCCAAGCTGCTCCACAATTAGCCGATCTGGGCGTCAAACAGTCCATGAGCGTGAAAGCAAGCAACGGGGAAAGCCTCGAAGGCAAGGGCCTCCGCGCCATCCAACTCGCCACATACACTGCGGCAAGCGTGGACGGCAACACGATCGTCGGCTACGATCTGACCACGAACACGGCATTGGCACCAGACATCACCGCGGCGGCCAAAACAGCCGGAGCCACCGACGCGAACCTTACCGTCAACGGCAAAAACGATCCGATGGCGTGGGTGGTGAAGAATCTGACCGACTCACGCAGCGATCTGTGGAGCGGAAAGCTACGCAACTTCTGCAATAGCCTCGCCAAACAAACCAACTTCGCCAAACAGGAGGGAACGGCGGGCGCCCCAGCCAGCCAAGACAAAACCACCATGTCGACCGGCAACGTACTTGTGCCGGGAATCTACGCCATCGTGGACCGTACCCCGGCAATAACCACGCCAAGCAGCGGAACCGCCGTCAAAACGACCGCGTCCATCATGATGATGAACGGCACCGCGGTCAACGGCATCAGCCAACTGTGCACGGCCAGTGGCACGACCTTGACGCTCGGACAGGTGATCTACAAGGTATCCAGCGTGGAAGCACCCGATAAGAAAGTCAACGTCGGCAGCACGTGGAAAGACAGCGCATCCGAAGCGATAGGCAAGGATCTGACCTACCGCGTGACGCAGAAAATCCCTAACTGGACAGGCTATGATCACTACCATCTCGCGTTGAATGACAAGCTTGGCACAGGCCTCGACTACGTTTCGCTCACTTCGATTACCGTCGGAGGCAAAGCATTGGCAGACACGTTCTACAAGGAAAACGTCAACGGCAAAACCATCAGTTGGCTGTTCGGCGTCAACGGAGACATCCTCGCTTCAGACGCATCAAAGGCAGCCCTGCCGGTCGGTTCGACGATCACCGTCACCTACACGGCCCGCCTCAACGGCAACGCGGTCATCGGAAGCCCCTGCAACGTCAACTACATCGACTTGGAATACTCCCATAACCCCAACGCATGGCAGGACCACAACAACCAGCCCGGCAACGAGGTCAAAGTCTGCACCGGTGAAATCGCATTGCGTAAGGTCGACGCCAAAAACCAAAAGCTCACCGGCGCGAAATTCACCATCGCCCAAGGCGCCAACAACAAAACACCTTTGAAACTCGTATCACTCGGCAAAGGCAACTACCGCCTCGCCACCAGCAGCGACACCACAACCACCACCACGTTCGAAGCCGGCGAAACCAAAATCCAAGGACTCAAAGGCGAATACACCATCACCGAAACACAAGCGCCCCAAGACTACTCACCGCTCATGCTGCCCAGCGCAGTCGTCACCGTCAACGTTGACGACGCCACCATGACGTGGAGCATCGACGTCAAATCCGACCCCAACAACCTCATTAAAAAAGGCGACAGCCACACCGTGGTCGTCACCAACATCCGCACCATCACCGAAATACCGTTGACCGGCGCGGCAGGATTGACCATGCTTTTCAGCATCGCAACGCTCCTCTTCATAGGAGGCATCGTAATGCTGCGCATGTGCAAATCAGCTGACGACCGCTAACCGGCATCCAACGATAGGAAACACATGACGGTCCCCACGCACGACAAACCCCGACACAAAAACACGTCGGCAAAACGCAACATCATCCGATGGTGCGTGGGAACCGCCATGCTCACCGCAACAGCACTCATCATCAGCATCCCCCTGATCATGCGCGCCGAAGACAACATCCAACAAGCAGCCAACGTCAAAGCATACGCAGCCACCGTCACCAACACCACAGACACGACAATCCAAGAAAGCAAAAGGCAGGCAAAACTCTACAACGCACGCCTCGCCAACCGAACCAAACCACAAACCGACGATCCAGCAGACAACTCAACCAACAACCAAACCGACAACCAAACAAAGGATAAAACCCCAACACAAAATCCCATCGAATACAACCAACAACTCATCATCCCACCCAGCGACGTCATAGCAACCATCAACTACCCAAAACTCGGCATCAACCTACCCATACGCCACGGAACCAGCGAACAAGTGCTCGCCATCGGCGCCGGACACTGGAAGGGAACATCCCTACCGATCGGGGGAGCGGGAACCCACACCGTCATCACCGCACACCGAGGCCTCGCCGACAAACTCATGTTCACCAAACTCGACCAAGCCCGCGAAGGCGATGAATTCACCATCACCACCCTCGATGAAACCCTCACATACCAAGTGCAAACCATCCGCACCATCACCCCCGACGATTTCACCTGGATAAACAAACACGACGACACCGCCGATCAGGCCACGCTCATGACCTGCACCCCATACGGCATCAACACACACCGACTCCTCGTCACAGGAACACGCATCCCAAACCACGACGAATGCCCGCCCGAAACAGGCTGCCTCACCGACGGAACACTCACCGCCACAGCGTTCGTGCTCACCACCGTATGGGCAATCATCATCGCGCTCGCACGCCACAGTTACAATGAAATGCATGATCGACGAAGTATTGTTCCTACGCCACGGACGCACCGCCTACAACCTCGCAAGACGACTGCAAGGCCAAATCGACATTCCCCTCGACATCGTCGGCAGGTGGCAGGCCGACCAAAGCGCTTATGAACTCGCCAAAAAGTACTATTGGGCGAAAGTCGCGCACCTCGCCGACCATAATGACGAACTCGCCCAACCCGCGTACAAGGGCGCGTATCTCGCCGATATCGACGAAATCAACGAGGCGCCGGCCGCAAGTCGACGCATGGTCGTCGTGTCGTCAGACCTTTTCCGCGCCCAACAGACCGCCCACGCCATTGCCGACCTTCTCGGACTTGACGTAGTCCTCGACCCGCACCTACGTGAACGCAGCTTCGGCGAATGGGAGGGCATGACCCGTGAGGAGATCCTCGAACAGTACGCCGACGACTACCATTCATGGCGCGCCCACACCGGGGGCGAAACCAAGCATGGCGTCGAAAGCCGCCGCCACACCGGCCTGCACCAGCGCCCCCACCTGATCCTTCATCAGGCTGACCAGCGGCGACACCACGATGGT
>ENA-OOXE01001714-OOXE01001714.1-human-gut-metagenome-genome-assembly--contig:-NODE-1714-length-10521-cov-1.507930_pt1 | contig 10521 bp, 10 predicted proteins | sample MGYA00241585_ERZ501339 | MGnify/ENA primary metagenome ERZ501339 (study PRJEB25962, sample SAMEA1972463) | human gut metagenome | biome: human gut; feature: human-associated habitat; material: faeces...
GATAAAGCCATGATAATTGTGAATAATGATGCTTTCATCACCATTAATAACAATGTTAATATTACTAAAGTTGGGATAGAGTTTATGATTTCTTGAATTCTTTGCATTACTGAATCAACTTTACCTCCGAAATAACCAGAGATCAGTCCGTATGTCATACCTACAATCACGTCAATGAAGATTGCAACAACGGCAATGAATAATGAATATCTTGTACCTGTCCAAACACGTACAAATAAATCACGACCATAAGTGTCTGTACCAAAGAAATGTTCAGCACCTGTGAAATACTTGCAATTCTTGTATTGATTGCATCAAATTTATATGATGAAAACATTGGAGCAAAAATAGCAAATACTGCGATAACTAAAATACAAATTAAACCGATAACGGCACCTTTGTTCTTTTTAAAACGATTTAAAGAATCTTTCCAAGCAGGAAGTGATGGAGCAACAACGTCTTTAGTAATGTCTTGTTTGTCTCCAACGAATTCAAAATCGTCTGGTAAAAATTCAATCTTTTCTAAATCCATTATTAATCATCCTTTCCTAATCTAATTCTTGGATCAATAATTCCATAAGAAATATCAATAATTAACATCATGAAAATGTACATTGCAGCATATAAGAATGAACAAGCTAAAATGATGTTGTAATCATTTGATAAAATACTATTAATTAATAATTTACCTAATCCAGGAACAGAACAAATCTTTTCAACAACCATAGTACCTGTCATTAAGTTTACTAAAATAGGTCCTAAAATTGTGATTACTGGAATTAAAGCATTTCTTAATGCATGTTTGAAAATTAAAGTTTTACGATCTAATCCTTTTGCTTTTGCAAGAGTCATATATTCACTTGTTAAAACTGAAACCATTTCAGTACGTGTAAAACGTGCAACGTTTGCAATAACACCAACAGATAAAGCTAAAATTGGCATAATTGATGATTTAATTGCATTCGATGAACTATATGAAGTTGGTAACAATCTTAATTTTGAAGCAAATAATAATAATAAGCCATTTTTTATAAACGAAATAAACGATTTATTTTCTATATCATTTAAAGCATCATTGAAATATTTATTCGCTTTTAAATATTTTTTGGCATTTTTTGAATTATTATGTTCTTTTACATAATTGTGTGCATCTTCTATAGATGCTATTTGTTTTTTACTATATTGTTTTGTGATATAGCATCCATATAGATATTGTTCAAATAAATTAGAACGAGAAATACTGTCAGATGTCATTCTATATTTTAAAACAACTTCATTAAGATTAGATATCTTATATCCTTTTAGAATTGCTCTTAATGTAAAATCATAATCTTCACATAAAGGCATTTGTCTGTATCCTTCTAATTGCTCAAATACTTCTTTTTTTCCAAACCAAGTAGGATGAGAAATAACTTGATTATATTTAATACATTTTTTGATTTTATTAAAATCAGTCGGTACTTTTTTAATAGAATAAATCGTTTTACCATTTTCGTCTATCATATGTGATAAACCACCAATTAAATCATAATGATATTGATTTAAATAATGTAATTGTTTTTCTATTCTATCTGGCATAGAAACATCATCTGCATCCATTCTACAAATATATTTACCTTTTGAAAGTGATAATGCTTTATTTAATGTTTTTGTTAATCCCATATTTTTTTCATTAATATAAAAACGTATTCTATCATCATTTTTTTGATAATTTTCTATATCTTTTTTTGTAGCTTTTCTAACTATCTTTTTTAATTCTGTATCTAAATTAAATTCTGATATATCTTTTAATTCCTGTGATATTTCTCCAAGTTCTAATCCTCTAGCAGTTTCTACAACTACTCGGTCATCTTTTTTTAATTTTAAATTTGTGGAAAAATAATAGATCTTACCAGCACTTTTAAATTTTACACTTGCAAGTTTAATTTCTTCCATATAAATTCCTTTCTATATTCTATACATCATACTATCCATAAGTAATGGAATATTAGCATTTGTATCTAATAAGTATGATGTTTCTAATAATAATTCAATTTTCTTTATTATATCATTGTTATCATATGTTAGTGAATTAAAAAATTCTACGTGATTACAAAAAACAGCTTTTTCATTTTGTTTCACGTGAAACATATCCTTAAGTGCAAGAATAATTAAATTAATAAATAATTTAATATTTTCCTTTTCTTTATGATCTTTAAGCATATGAATTTGTGTGTTTATGATAAGATTTTCTCTATATAAAAATAAATCCTCAATAAAATTAATTGCTTGTAACATAATATCATCAAAATTATCCTGATTTAAATTTTCTAAATCATCTTCATCTTTAATAATATAAGATAAGACACTTGCTTTTTCTTCTTCATATCCTTTAGCAATCAATTTTTCTTTAAGTACTTCTTTATTATCTGGTTTTAATTCTATAACCTGACATCTAGATATAATCGTTGGTAAAATACGATTGATATTTTTAGTTGTAAAAATTGCATAAATACCTTCTGTTGGTTCTTCTAATATTTTAAGTAAAGCATTCATAGCTTCTTTGGTTGTTTTTTCAACATTCTTTAAAATATAAACTTTTGCCTTACCTTCAAGAGAAGACTTTTTGAAAGTTTCTTGTATATTTTCAATGTGTTTCTTTTTAATACTTTCCTCTTCTCCATCAATTTCTATAATATCTGCATATTGATGGTTTAATACTTTTTGACAATCTATACATTGTTCACAAGCTAAGGTTTCATTACATATAAGTGACATCGTTAGAAACTGTAATGGTTGATCAGTATTATTTCCAACAAGTAAGAATGCATGTGGTATTTTTTTTAGGTTAAATTCATTTTCAATAATTCTATAGAATAAAGGTTGATTTTCTTTTAAATAATCTTTGATCATAATATTTTCTTAATTTCCTTTAAGGCATCTTGTACAACATCTTCAACCTTTTGATCTGCATTGATTTTTACAATACGATCACTATATTGTTTACAAATTGTTAAATAACCTTCATAAACATTTTTATGAAAATCACTTTTTTCTAAATCTAATCGGTTGGTTTCTCTTTGATTAACTTTAATTCTTTCTAATCCTTTTTTATAATCAATATCAAAAAATAAAGTTTTATCTGGCATAACATCGTTTATCGCAAATAAATTCATATTATAAACTTCATCAATTCCTAGATTTCTAGCAACACCTTGATAAGCAAGTGAACTATCTACAAAACGATCACATAATACAATATACCCTTCTTTTAAAGCTGGTAATACTTTTTCTACAAGATGTTGTCTTCTTGCTGCTGCATATAATAAAGCTTCTGTACGTGCATCCATTTTTGTATTTTTCTTATCTAAAATAACATTTCTTATTTGTTCAGCAATATCAACCCCACCTGGTTCTCTTGTAAGTAAGACTTTATATCCTGATTCATTTAATATTTTTACAAGTTCTTTAGAAACTGTTGTTTTTCCACTACCTTCTGGTCCTTCTAATGTAATAAACTTTCCTGTCATAATACTTCTCTCCTCTTTCTTCATTATTATAACTGATTTTTCTATTTAAACAAGAAAAGACCTCTTGCAAGGTCTTATATTTTCTTTCTTCCTTCTAAAGATTTTAATAATGTTAATTCATCTGCATAATCAATATTACTTCCTATTGGTAATCCATTAGCAATTCTACTTGTTTCTATTCCTTTTTTCGCTAACAACTTAGCTAGAAACAATGCTGTTGTTTCACCTTCTCTTGTAGGATTCGTTGCAATAATCACTTCTTTAACTCCATCAAGTCTTTCAAATAAAGAATTAATATTTAAATCATCTATCGTTTTACCATCAATCATAGAAATCGTCCCATGTAAAACATGATATAATCCATGATATTCTCTTACCTTTTCCATAGCAAAAACATCTTTAGGACTTTCTACAACACAAATAACTGATTGATCCCTTGTTTCATCTTTACAAATTTCACAAAGTTCACCTTCACAAATATGTCCACATTTTTTACAGTAATGGATATTATCTTGAAAATGAGCTAACACATTTGCAAACTCTTGGACATATTCTTTATCCATTGATAAAACATGATAAGCTAATCTTTCTGCAGATTTACCACCTATTCCTGGTAGTCTTTTAAAACATTCAACTAAATCTGTAAATGACTTTGGATAATTCATAATACACTCCTATTCTTCAAATTCAACAATCTCATCACCAAACATATCAATCGCATATTGTTGAGCTTCTGTAAGTTCTACAACCGGTTCATGATATTCATCAATATGATGTAAAACAATTGGTTGTGGTTGTGGTAATTTTTTTTCTTTATTAAGTTGAATAAATTTTTGTCTCATATTTGGCCAATCTGCTTCCATTACTGCAATAAAATCATATTCTGATCCTAAAACTTCCTTTAAGAAATTTTTTAATGGATAATAATTTTCTGTATAGTTAATACTATTCACTTCTGGTTGATATTTCAATGTCAAAATAAAACCTTTTTCGCCAGCAGCTACAGGTTTAGCATCACATAGCATATTTGCATATTTAGCAGTATTAAGATTATAACAATATCTTCTAATAACTGGCCATTTATCTTGAATATCATTTAAAACTGTTCTTTTCGCCTGTACTAAAATATTTAAAATGTCATTAAAGTCTACTTCTATTTGAGTTGTTGTTTTTACTTCTTTTACCTCTTCTTTAGCTTCTTCCACAGGAGTTTCTACTTGTTCAACTTTCGGTTCTTTCTTTTCTTCTACCTTTTCTTGTAAATCTTCTTGAGGTTCAATTACTGGTTCTTGTACCTTTTCTACTGGTTTTTCAACCACTTCTTCTTGTTGAACTTCAACCAATGTTTCATGTGAAACATTTTCAATAACTTTTGGTTCTTCTACAACAACTTCTTTATGTTCATTTTTAATTTGATTACATATCTTTAATAAAGCTAATTCAAAATATGTTGATGAATCTACAGCCTGTCCATAATGACTACTTGCATCCATAAAAATATCAATCATTTGAAATGCTTCTTCTACTAATATATAAGGAACAATTTGTTGGATATCGTTTTTATGCAAAACAAATAATAAAGATAAATCTTGCGTGTTTTTAAAAATAATAACATCTTTTAAAACATCTATTAAATCTTGTGTCAATCTCTTTAAATCAATACTTAAAGACATCATATGATCTAATGTTTTTAAAACATTCTTCATATCCTTTGTCAGTAATAATTTAATTAAACGTATTTTTTCATCATTTGCTAATAAACCATAAACTTTATTAATATTTTCTACTGTTAAATGTCTATCATACGCTAAACATTGTTCTAAAATACTTAAAGCATCCCTCATTCCCCCATCAGCCAACTTAGAAATAATTTCAAGAGATTCTTCATCATATTCTACATTTTCTTCTTTTAATACATATTCCAAACGACTAATAATATCATGTTCATCCACACGTTTGAAATCAAATCTTTGACAACGTGAAATAATAGTTGGCAAAATTTTATGTGGTTCTGTTGTTGCTAGAATAAATACGATATGTGCTGGAGGTTCTTCTAATGTTTTTAATAAAGCATTGAATGCTTCAGGTGTCATCATATGAACTTCATCAATAATATAAACTTTATATTTAGCATTAATAGGGGCATATTTTACTTTATCTATCAAATCTCTAACTTCATTGACTCCATTATTACTTGCTGCATCAATTTCAATAACATCAGGATGATCTCCTTGAGTAATTGCTTTACAGTTAGGACATTCATTACATGGAGGATGATCTCCTGTACAGTTAATAGCTTTAGCTAATATTTTAGCAATCGTTGTTTTCCCTGTTCCACGTGGTCCAGCAAATAAATAAGCATGCGCTATTCTATTTTCTTTAATTGCATTTTTTAATGTAATTGTAACATGACTTTGTCCAGCGACATCTTCAAATGTTTGCGGACGATAAGTACGATACAAGGCTTTATATGACATATTCTCAACTCCTATCTCCTACATTATACACGAAAAAAAGATATGAGTAATCATATCTTTTGACGTTTCTTTTTAAAATAGTCTTTTATTAACTTTGAACATTTATCTTTTAAAATATCTGATTGAATCATGGGAATATAATTAAGTTTAGGATTTGGTAAATGAATCAATTTATCTAAAGACATCCATCTTGTATCACTTGCACCATAAACAACTCTTTGAATATGGCTTTGAATAATAGCTCCCGAACACATTAAACAAGGTTCTAAAGTTGTATAAAGTGTACATTCATCTAAGCGCCATCTTTCTATTTTTTTACAAGCTTCTTCAATAGCTAACATTTCTGCATGACCATAAGTTTGATTTAAATACTCTCTTTGATTATATGCACGGGCAATAATTTGATCATCTTTTACAATGATACATCCAATTGGCACATCATCATGTTTTAATGCTTTTAAAGCTTCTTGATAAGCTATTTCCATATATTCTTCATCATTCATCTTTTTTTCCTCTAAAAATAAAGACCATCACACATAGACGGTACTTCTTAATGCTGCTACCTTCCGGTCCTGACATGGTTCGAAGCCGCCTATTGTAATGGCAAATATGATTATAGCGTATTTTAGATTTTTAATCAATATATAAATTCATTAAAAGTGCATCATAATACTTTTGATTGACATTAAACATTTGAGGATATCTCCCTATTTCTTGAAAATTAAACTTTTTATAAAGATTAATAGCTGATAAATTATCCTCTTTCACTTCTAAATCAAGAATTTTTAAAGATGTTTCTTTGATCATTTCTAAAGCTTCTTCCATCATCATTGAAGCAATCCCCATATTCCAATATTCTTTTTTTACAGTGATTGCAAAATGACCAATATGTTTTAATCTTTCTTTTTGTTCACCTTGAATAGATAATAAAGAAACAAGTTCATCATCAATAAAACCACATAAAAGTAAACTATTCTCTTGATCAATAAAATCTTGAATAACTTCCATTTCTTCAAATTCATTTAAATAACATTCATTTAAACCATAAGTTAAGTTATCACTTTCTCCCCCAACCTGATTTAAATAATCAATAATCATTGAAGCATCCTCAATTTCTGCTTCACTTATAAATAATTCCATCTTTCTTTTACCTTTCTATAAAAAAGAGTCACCGAAGTGACTATTTTTTAGGAATAATAATATCTTTACCACCCATATAAGGACGTAACGCTTCTGGAATATTAATAGATCCATCTTCATTATAGTTATTTTCAATAAAAGCAATAACTGCTCTTGTTGAAGCTAAAACTGTATTATTTAAAGTAGAAACATAATAATTTCCATTTTCACCTTTAATTCTAATACCAAGTCTACGAGCTTGTGCATCTGTTAAATTAGAACAACTTCCAACTTCAAAATATTTCTTTTGTCTAGGAGACCATGCTTCAACATCACAAGATTTTGCTTTTAAATCAGCTAAATCTCCAGAACAACATTCTAATGTTCTTACTGGAATATCTAAACTTCTAAATAATTCAACTGTATATGACCACATTTTGTCATACCATTCCATAGCTTCTTCTGGTTTACATAAAACAACCATTTCTTGTTTTTCAAATTGATGAACACGATAAATACCACGTTCTTCAATACCATGAGCACCTACTTCTTTTCTAAAACATGGTGAATAAGAAGTCATTGTAATTGGTAATTCTTCTTCTTTAACGATTTGATCTTTAAATTTACCAATCATACTATGTTCAGAAGTTCCAATTAAGTATAAATCTTCACCTTCAATTTTATACATCATGGCATCCATTTCATCAAATGACATAACACCTGTAACAACATCACTACGAATCATGAATGGTGGAATACAATAAGTAAATCCTTTATCAATCATGAAATCTCTAGCGTATGAAAGCATTGCTGATGATAAACGAGCGATATCTCCCATTAAATAATAGAAACCATTTCCACTTGTTCTACCTGAAGCTTCTTTATCTAAACCATTAAAACGAGCAATGATATCAGCATGATATGGAATTTCATACTCAGGTACAACTGGATCTCCGTATTTTTGAATTTCTACGTTTTCTGAATCATCTTTTCCAATAGGTACTGAATCATGAATGATATTTGGTATTTTCATCATGATTTCTTTTAATTCTTTACCATATTCTTCTTCTTTAACTTCTAAATCTTTTAATTCTTCTGCCATAGAAGTTACTTTTGCTTTAATTTCTTCAGCTTCATCTCTTTTGCCTTCTCTCATTAAAGCACCAATTTCTTTAGAATATTTATTTCTTAAACTTCTAATTTCACTTGCTCTTGTGACAACTTCACGATAATCTTTATCTAATTTATAAGCTTCATCTACTAATCCAACTTTTTCATCTTGAAATTTTTTCTTCATATTTTCTTTGACTAAAGTAGGATTTTCTCTAATTAAATTAATATCAATCATTTTCTTTCCCCTTATATTATTAATAACTGCCTTGATTATACATCAAGGCTATTTTCTTTGCAATTCTCTTTTAATCCAAGCCATAATCACTTGAACAATCATCTCTTGTTGACTGTCATTTAACTGTGTATGTGGCTTAATATGATACCACTTATATAAACACCCTCGACAACATGAAGCCGTGGCATGTTGAGCAATAAACACAGGATGATTTTTCATCGGTGTTTGCTTTCCATCATTTAAAATCACAGCCGGTGCTATTCTTTTAGAAATAAAATCTCTGGCGTGTTGTTCTATAACATCTAAGCCTTTTTCATTACAATAATCTTTATACTTTTTAGCAAGATGAAAAGAACTTCTAAACTTTGAATGATCTAAACGATTAAACAATTTTTTTAATTCTTCCCCATTCATTTCTAAAAGAGTCAGATTACTCTGACTCTTCTTCACCTTCTTCTACAACTTCTTCTTCATTTTTAGCAACAACTTCCACAGAAGAAACCTTGCTATCATGTACTTTAATAAGTCTTACACCTTGAGTCGCACGTCCTGCTGTTTTAACTTGTTCCATAGGTAAACGAATCACAATACCATCATCTGTAATAATTAATAAATCTTCATTACCTTCTACTGCTCTAATTGCTACAATTTGTCCATTACGTTCAGTAACATTAATTGTTTTAACACCTTTTCCACCACGATTAGAAACACGATATTCATCAATTGGTGACATCTTACCATAACCTATTTCCGTAACAACCATAATTAATTGTCCTTCACGGTTTGTTGTCATACCAATAACTTTAGAACCATCAACATTAATACCTTTTACACCACTTGCACTTCTTCCCATTGGTCTAACATGACCTTCAGAGAATCTTACAAGTTTACCATTACTAGCAGCAATTAAGATTTCATCATCCCCTTTAGTTAATTTAACACCAACTAAAGAATCATCTTCTTTTAACTTAATAGCAATCTTACCTGTTTGTCTAATGTTTTCAAATTCTGAAATATCAACACGTTTAACTAAACCTTGTTCAGTTGCAAAGAATAAATACCAATGTTTATCTTCTTCAATCATTTTCTTATTAATATTAATTAATGATTTAACACTTTCATCTTTATCAAGATTTAAAATATTAACAATTGGTAATCCCTTAGCAGTTCTACCAAATTCAGGAATATTATATCCTTTCAAACGGTATACCTTTCCTTTATTTGTAAAGATCAATAAATCATCATGTGTTGACATATGAATAAGTGAACTAATGACATCATCTTGTGTTGTTGCCATACCTTTGACACCACGTCCACCCCTATTTTGGGATTTATAAGTATCTACTGGCATACGTTTTACATAACCATTATTAGTAAGTGAAATAATAACATCTTCTACTGGAATTAAATCTTCATCTTCAATATCAAATGTACCTTGAATAATTTCAGTACGACGTTTATCACCATATTTTTCTTTCATTTCTAATAATTCATTTCTAATGATTTCTAAGATACGTTCTTCGTTAGCAAGAATATCTTTTAAATCAGCAATTGTAATTAATAAATTATTTAATTCTTCTTCAATCTTTTCTCTTTCCAAACCAGCTAAACGTTGTAATTGCATTTCTCTTACAGCTTTAGCTTGTTTATCAGACATTCCAAATTCATCCATTAATCTTTGTTGAATGATTTCAGTTGTTCTACTTGTACGAATTAATTGAATAATTTCATCGATATGATCTAAGGCTTTCTTTAAACCTTCTAAAATATGTGCTCTTGCTTCTGCTTTATTTAATTCAAATTGTGTTCTACGACGAATAACTTCTTCTTGATGTTGTAAATAATATTGAATTAATTCTTTAAGTGTTAAAGTTTTAGGTTCATTATTAACTAGAGCAATATTATTGACACCAAATGTTGTTTGTAAAGAAGTTAATTTATATAATTGATTTAAAATAACTTCTGCTTGAACATCTCTCTTTAATTCAATGACAATTCGAATCCCTTCACGGTTTGATTCATCACGAACATCACTAATACCTTCAACAACTTTATCACGTGCTAAATG
>ENA-OOXE01001728-OOXE01001728.1-human-gut-metagenome-genome-assembly--contig:-NODE-1728-length-10430-cov-3.670940_pt1 | contig 10430 bp, 8 predicted proteins | sample MGYA00241585_ERZ501339 | MGnify/ENA primary metagenome ERZ501339 (study PRJEB25962, sample SAMEA1972463) | human gut metagenome | biome: human gut; feature: human-associated habitat; material: faeces...
AGAAAAATGCGGGTCTGGCTTCTCAAAAGTATGATGCCCCATGACGTCCGCGAAATCGGGGGCGCTGTTCCAACTGTCGGCGGGGTCGAAGGGGAGGGGAACCGTCGGAACGATGGGCGTGACTCCGCGCAGTGCGTCCACCACCTCCCGCGCGGTGCGGGCCGGGTAGACCTTCATGGCAGTGCCGCCCGCCTCGGCGGCTTCGGCGGCGTTTTCGGCGGGGACGTAGAGGGCTTTGATGCCGTCTGCCGCCGCGGCCAGCGCCATAGGCAGCACACCGGACACTGGCCGCAGGGCCCCATCCAGCGCCAGTTCGCCGAGGAAGGCGGTGTCGGCGGGCAGCTCCTCCAACTGGCCGGAGGAAGCCAGCACGGCCAGCAGCAGGGGCAGGTCGTAAACCGGGCCGGTCTTGCGGACGTCAGCGGGGGCCAGATTGACCGTGATGTGGCGGTCCGGCCACTTGAAGCCCAGATTTTTGACGGCGGCACGGACGCGGTCGCCGCTTTCCCGCACGGCGGAGTCCGGCAGACCCACCAGCGAAAAGGCGGGCAGCCCGCCGGATACATCCGCCTCGACCGCAACAGCAAAGCCGTTCAGGCCGTTCAGACCGTAGCTTTTCAGGACAGAGTACATAAAATCTCCTTGCAGCACTCCCTATTGGAGGCATTTTCGTTTTTTGCGGTTAAGAAGCGGCTAAGATTCTGGAAAAACCGGCATTTCGACAGATTTCCATCTTGCTTTTCATTATAGTTTGGGGTATTGATAAAGTCAATGTGTGAAACCAATAAGGAGGGAAGAAGTATGATCGTTAAGGAATCCTGTCGGTATGTCCGCTCTTACTCAGAGTTGGAAGGGCTGCAGCGGGCCCATACCCTGTGCTATTCTGCCCGCCGCACCGAAACGGGCATCGTGCTGGAATTGGCACTGGAAGAGGGCGGCGTGCGCTCGGCTCACAGGGTGCTGTGCCCCTCGGAAAATTTCCCACGGGCCATGCGGCTGATGAAATACCTGTACGAAAACGGCGTCGGGGCGGAGCAGTGGCTCGATGTGCTGAGCGACTACGGCCAGCAGTTCGTCAAACTGCCCACATTGAAAACGACCCAGACAGCCCAAATTGCGGAACCGGGCTGCCGATTTGTGGCATTTGTATGATTTATGCAGCAAAACTTCTTACATAATATGGAATTGACACAGCCCGGACAAGAGTTTATAGTATAAGTAGGTTTGGAAAAACTACCCTTTGGCAAAATCAATAAAGGTAAGGTGTGCAATATGTATCTGGATGAATATAAGCGCTGGCTGGCAGCGGATCTTGAGGACGCTGACCTGAAGCCCGAACTGGTGAAGATCGAGGGAAATGATGAGGAGATCAAGGACCGCTTTGCGGTGGCGCTGAAGTTTGGTACCGCTGGTCTGCGCGGCGTTCTGGGCGCCGGCACCAACCGGATGAACATTTACGTTGTCCGTCAGGCAACGCAGGGTCTGGCAAACTGGGTCAAGACGCAGGGCGGCAGCCAGACCGTCGCCATCAGCTACGACAGCCGCTTGAAGAGCGACATCTTCGCAAAGACCGCCGCCGGTGTTCTGGCCGCCAACGGCATCAAGGTCCGCATCTATGACGCCCTGATGCCCGTGCCCGCCCTGAGCTTTGCCACCCGTTACTACGAGTGCAACGCCGGCATCATGGTCACGGCTTCCCACAACCCTGCCAAGTACAACGGCTACAAGGCCTACGGCCCGGACGGCTGCCAGATGACCGATGACGCCGCCGCCATCGTCTACGACGAGATCCAGAAGACCGATGTGCTGACCGGCGCCAAGTACATCTCCTTCGCCGAGGGCGTGGAGAACGGCCTGATCCGCTTTGTGGGCGACGACTGCAAGAAGGCCCTGTACGACGCCATCGAGGCCCGTCAGGTGCGGCCCGGCCTGTGCAAGACCGCTGGCCTGAAGCTGGTCTACAGCCCGCTGAACGGCTCCGGCCTCGTGCCCGTCACCCATGTGCTGAACGACATGGGCATCACCGATATCACTATCGTGCCGGAGCAGGAGTACCCCAACGGCTACTTCACCACCTGTTCCTACCCGAACCCTGAAATCTTCGCCGCCCTGAAGCTGGGCCTCGACCTCGCCACCGAGACCGGTGCCGACCTGATGCTGGCCACCGACCCCGACGCCGACCGTGTGGGCATCGCCATGAAGTGCCCGGACGGCAGCTATGAGCTGGTCTCCGGCAACGAGATGGGCGTTCTGCTGCTGGATTACATCTGCGCGGGCCGCATCGAGAAGGGCACCATGCCGAAGAATCCCGTGGCCGTCAAGTCCATCGTTTCCACCCCGCTGGCCGACGCTGTGGCCAAGCACTACGGCGTGGAGATGCGCAACGTGCTGACCGGCTTCAAGTGGATCGGCGACCAGATCGCCAATCTGGAAGCAGCCGGAGAAGTGGACCGCTTCATCTTCGGCTTCGAGGAGAGCTACGGCTATCTGGCCGGCCCCTATGTCCGCGATAAGGACGCCGTCATCGGCTCCATGCTGATCTGTGAGATGGCCGCTTACTACCGCAGCATCGGTTCCTCCATCAAGCAGCGTCTGGAAGAGATCTATGCTCAGTACGGCCGCTACCTGAACAAGGTGGACAGCTTCGAGTTCCCCGGCCTGACCGGCATGGAGAAGATGGCTGCCATCATGCAGAAGCTGCGTGACGAGCCGCTGACCGAACTGGCTGGCCACAAGGTCGTCAAGATCACCGACTACAAGAAGCCCGAAGAGACCGGTCTGCCCGCGGCCAACGTCCTGATCTACACGCTGGAGAACGGTGCCACCGTCGTGGTCCGCCCCTCCGGCACCGAGCCGAAGATCAAGACCTACTTCACCACGCTGGGCAAGGATCTGGCCGAAGCACAGGCCCAGAAGGATGCGCTGGCTGCTGCCATTGAGCCCATCCTGAAGTAAACGAAATCCATCAAGAGGAGCTGTTGAATGACTCCTTCCCACATCGCCTGCGCGAGCCCCCCTCCCAGAGGGGGCTGGCACAGCAGCGCTGTGACGGGGGGAGTGGTTCGGCAGCTCCATTTTTATTGCTCTGCGTGGTTGCAGTTTGTGGCGCAATACGTTATAATATTCAATGTATCAGTCTGCGCTTTGCAATGGGCGCAGAAAAACGGAAGACAGGTAGGTGTCAGAAGTGGAAAAACGTGTGACGGCGGTTCTGGTGGCCGCAGGTTCCTCCACCCGGATGGGGTTTGATAAGCTCAGCTTTGATCTGGGCGGAGAGACGGTGGTGCAGCGGAGCATCCGCGCCTTTGCCGAATGCCCCCTCGTGGACGAGATCGTGCTGGTGGCGGGCAAAAACCGGGAGTTTCTGGAGCAGCAGGCGGCCGCGTGCCAAAAGCCGGTGCAGGTCGTGCCCGGCGGGGCGACCCGCGCCGAGAGCGCGAAGAACGGCGTGCTGGCGGCGAGCGGCGAGATCGTGGCCGTCCACGATGCGGCCCGCCCCTTTGTGAGCGAGGCGGTCATCGAAGCCGCACTGAACGCCGCCGCCCTGTGCGGGGCCGCGGCCCCGGCGGTGCCGGTGAAGGATACCGTCAAAACGGCAAAGCGGGGCGACGGCAAGACCGTGCCGGAAGGCTGCAGCGTCACCGAAACGCCCGACCGCAGCACCCTGTATGCGGTGCAGACGCCCCAGTGCTTCGACCGGGCCGCTTACCTCGCCGCGCTGGACGAGCTGGACGAAGAAAAGGCCCGCCTCGTCACCGACGATTGCAGCCTGTTTGAGCTGACCGGCCGCCCGGTGCAGCTGACGCAGGGCGACTACGCCAACCTGAAGATCACCACGCGGGAGGATCTGCCCCGCCCGGAACAGAAAGAAGGAACAAATATGCGCATTGGTCATGGTTACGATGTACACCGCCTTGTGGAGGGCCGCAAGCTGATCCTCGGCGGCGTGGAAGTGCCCTTCGAAAAGGGTCTGCTGGGCCATTCGGACGCCGATGTGCTGGCCCACGCCGTTATGGACGCCGTGCTGGGCGCGGCGGCGCTGGGGGATATCGGCAAGCACTTCCCGGACACCGACCCGGAGTATTCCGGCGCCGACAGCCTCAAGCTGGCCCGCCGCGTGGCCGAGATCCTGCACGAGAATGGCTGGAAGATCGAGAACATCGACTCCACCATCCTCTGCCAGCGGCCCAAGCTGGCGGCCTACATCCCCGCCATGCGCGAAAAGCTGGCCGAGGCCTTCGGGCTGCCGGTGGACGCTGTGAGCGTCAAGGCCACCACCGAGGAGCATCTGGGCTTCACCGGCGAGGGGCTGGGCATCGCAGCGCACGCGGTGGCCCTGATCGAAAAGCTGTAAGCGGGAGAAAACATCGATGACTCTGAACTCGATCATAGCAAACTTCCAGACCTTCAAGCTGGCGGATCTGCTGGATATCATCATCATCGCGTTCCTGATCTATCAACTGCTGGGCATCATCAACCGCACCCGCGCCGGGCAGCTGGCCAAGGGCGCGCTGCTGGTGCTGGCGATCTACTTGGTGGCAAACGTGCTGAACATGCGCACGGTGACGTGGCTGCTGAACTCCCTATTGCAGGTCGGCTTGCTGACGCTGGTCGTCCTGTTCCAGCCGGAGATCCGGCGCGCCTTGGAGCGGATGGGCCAGACCGACCAATGGGCCTCGAAGCTGTTTAACGTCAAGGGCCGCTACAATGACCCCAGCTTCAAGGGCGCATGGCGCAGTGCCATCATCGCCATCTGCGACGCCGCGGAACGCTTTTCTGAGACCAAGACCGGCGCGCTCATCGTGCTGGAGCGCGGCACCAACCTTTCCGAGATCGTCCGCACCGGCACACCGGTGAACAGCGCGGTCAATCTGGAAGTGCTGGGCACCATCTTCTACGAGGGCACCCCCCTGCACGACGGCGCTGCCATCATCGAGAATGGCCGCATCAAGGCGGCGGGCTGCGTGCTGCCGCTTTCCAATAACCTTGACCTCGGCAAAGATATGGGCACCCGCCACCGCGCGTGCCTCGGCATTGCCGAAAACTCCGACGCCATCGCCATCGTCGTCAGCGAGGAGACGGGCATCATCTCCATGGCGAAGAACGGCGTCCTCATCCGCCACTTTGACCGCCAGACCCTGTACACCCGGCTCGTGGATGAGATGATCCCCAAGGAGACCGCCAGCGAAAAGACGGACAACAGCTGGAAGGGCCGTGTCCAGCGTCTGCTGAGCTGGGTCAACCAGAAAGAGGAGGAGCAGCCATGAGCAAGGAGCTGAACACGAACGGCACAAAGCCCGCCATCCAGCACACCAAGAGTCTGTTGGATGACCGCCGCATCCGCCTTCTGCTGGCCATCGTGGGTGCCATCGTGGCATGGATGGTCGTCACCATCGTGGTGCAGCCCGGCACCACCAAGACCATCGCCAATGTTCCGGTGGATTTCACTTACGATTCCGCCGCCTATACTTCGCGGGGCCTCAGCATCGTCAGCGCCCCGGAAAAATACGTCAACCTGAAAGTTTCCGGCGACGGCTACACCATCGGCAGTCTCTCGGCCTCCGATTTCGTGGTCTACCCGGATTGGTCCAGCGTCCGCGACAGCGGCGCGAAGACCCTGCACCTGCAAGTGCGGGGGGTCAACGGGCTGCTGAACGGCGTCACCGTCTCCATCGAGGGCGGGGACAACAGCGTGGATGTCGTTTTCGACGTGGTGGAGGAAAAGACCGTCCCCATCACCGTGACCACCAACTACCTGACCATCGCGGACGGGTATATCCTGTACGGCACCGAGCTTTCGAAGGAGACGGTCACCCTCTCCGGCCCCAGCACCGAGATCGATAAGGTCACCACCTGCACCGCCGAAGTTACCCACAACGGCGAACTGACCGAATCCGTCACGCTGGATACGGCCCTGCGGTTTTACACCAACAGCGGCAGCGAGGTGAAGTTCGAGTACACCACGAAGGAAGAGGAGAGCGTGGAGGTGACGCTGCAGGTCTACAAGATGGCGACGCTGCCCGTGGAGGTCAGCTTCGTCAACGCCCCGCGGGACTTCGACCCCTCTGTGCTGACCTATTCGCTGAGCAAGCAGACCCTGAACGTGGCGGGTCCGGCTTCCCGGATCGGCAAGCTTTCCACCCTGTCGGTGGGCACCATCGACCTGTCTACCTTCTCGCTGAACAAGGTGTACGAGATGCCCATCGAGCTGCCCAGCGATATCCGTCTGCTGGACAACATTACGAGCATCACCGTCAGCTTCGACTCCTCCAAGCTGGAAACGAAGACGATGAATCTACCCTCCGAATGTGTGCAGGTGGTGAACCTGCCGTCTACCTACACCCTGACGGTGGAAACCGAGCGGCTGATGAACGTGACCCTCTGCGGCCCGGCCGGTGCGCTGGAAACGCTGACGCCGGAACAGGTCGTCATTGAGATCGACGCCGACGATTTCTCGGTGGCCATCGGCCAGCAGAACATCGCGTGCCGGCTGTATGTGCCCTCCAACGGCAAGATCTTCGCGCTGGGCAGCTATGTCATCCAGTGCAAGATCGAGAGTAACTAAAGAAAGCAAATGATATGATCTTAGTTCGTGATATCCGCCTACCCCTCTCCGCCGGGGAGGAGCAGGCCTTTGAAAAAGCGCTGCATCTGGCGCGCATCCCCCGCGCAAAAGTCGGCCGCTTCGGCGTGTCGAAACTGTCGGTGGATGCCCGCCGAAGCTGGTTTATACGGTCGCTGTAACGCTCAAAGACGAGGGTGAGGAAGCTGCATTTGCAGGGGCCTCGCCCTGCGTTGCTATCCGCGGCAAGACCGATTTTTCCGTCGAGAACGGCGCGGAGCCCTTGGCCCACCGGCCCATTGTCTGCGGCCTCGGCCCGGCGGGGCTGTTCGCGGCGCTGCTGCTGGCCCGGCAGGGCTACCGGCCCATCGTGCTGGAGCGCGGCCCCGCGCTGGACGAGCGGGTGAAGGCGGTGGAGCATTTCTCCGCCAGCGGTGAGCTGGACGAAAACGCCAACATCCAGTTTGGCGAGGGCGGCGCGGGCACCTTTTCGGACGGCAAGCTGACCACCCGCATCGGCGACGCGCTCTGCGGCTTCGTCACCGAGGTGTTTTTGGAGCATGGTGCCCCGGCGGAGATCGCATGGAAGCAGAAGCCCCACGTCGGCACCGACCTGCTGCGGGGCGTCATCACCTCCATCCGCCGGGAGATCGAATCGCTGGGGGGCGAGGTGCACTTCAACACGGCCCTCACCGGCTTTGAGCGGCGGGACGGCAAGCTGACCGGCATCCAGACCACGCAGGGCAGCTTCCCCTGCGAGGCGCTGGTCTTCGCGGTAGGGCACTCGGCGCGGGACACCTTCGGGATGCTGATGGACAGCGGCCTTGTGCTGGAGTGCAAGCCCTTCAGTGTCGGTTTCCGGGCCGAGCACCTGCAAAGTGAGATCGAAAAAAGCCTTTACCACGAGGCGGTGGGCCACCCGGCCCTGCCGCGGGGCGAATACCAGCTCTCGCAGCATGTGGGCAGACGGTGCGTTTACACTTTCTGCATGTGCCCCGGCGGTCAGGTCGTGGCGTCGGCCAGCGAGAAGGGCCGGGTCGTGACCAACGGCATGAGCTATCACGCCCGCAATGGCAGGAACGCCAACGCGGCGGTGGTGGTCAGCGTGGGGGCCGAGGATTTCGGGGCCGACCCGCGCCGGGCCATCGCCTTCCAACGGGAGCTGGAAGCCAAGGCCTACGCCGCCGGACGGGCGGGCGGAGAATACGCCGCCCCGGCGGAAAATGTCCAGAGCTTCCTTGAGGGCCGGGGTCAACTGACCATCGGCCGGGTGGAGCCCACCTACGACCGCGGCGTGGTTGCGGCGGACTTGGGGGCCTTGCTGCCCGGCGAGCTGGCCGATACTCTGCGGGCCGGTCTGCGGGCGTATGAACGGAAAATTGCCGGTTACACCGCCCCGGAAGCAGTCCTCACCGGCCTTGAGACCCGCACCAGCAGCCCCGTGCGGCTGAAACGGGAAGAAAATTTTGAATCTGCCCAGCTTGCGGGATTGTATCCCTGCGGAGAAGGCGCGGGTTATGCGGGCGGCATCATGAGCGCCGCCGTGGACGGCCTACGGGTCGCCCGTGCGATCATCGGCCGGTATCGTCCGGCAGAAGGGTGAGAAAAATTTGATGAACGATCGTGAAAACGATAAAATGAGGGAAACAGAGGGCCGGCAGATCCAGCAGGAGCTGGAAAACCAGATGCGTGCCTTCGGCGATACCGTGTCGGACGCCTTCGCCCACGGCTTTGAGGGCCGGGGCATGGAGATCGGTGACCGGGCATGGGGCGTAGGAAAGGCTGCAGTCCATGCGGCAAAGCATATCTTTGGCCTGAAAAACGAACAGACCCCGGTGGAGCTTCTGCGTGCCGACGGCAAAAAGCGCTCCGACGCCGGCGTGGCCCTGCTGGTGGTGGGCATCACGTTCACTGTGATCTTTGGGCTGGGGACGCTGGGCTGCCTCATCGGGCTGGGCACGATTTCGCCGGCTGCTTTGGGCGACGTTGTGGTGTCGGCTGCTGAGGGCGGCGGCATCCTGATGACGGGCACGGACTACGTTATGAACACCGCCTACAACGTGCTGGGCATCGTCGGCGGCGTGCTGGGCCTTGCCACGGCGGGCTTTGGCTGGATGACGGCCTGTGGTGCAGCCCGGATGAAGGCGGGCAGGCAGATGGGCCAGTTTGCCGACTACGCCGACAGCGTGGACTACCATAAGGGTCTGCCTGTTTCGATGCTGGCCGACCTGACCCACCAGAAACCGAAAAAAGTGCACAAGCGGCTGCAAAAATACATCCGCAAAGGCTGGCTGAACGCATGGCTGGACGACAAAACGGATACACTCTACCTGACCGCCGAGGATTACCGCGCGGCACAGGAGGCCCTCGCCGCCCAGCGCGCCCGCCCGGCCCCGCAGCCGGAGCAGGAGGCCGCGCCGGAAACGCCCCTCAACCTCGAAACGGCCCGCCGCTTTGCCAAGGTGCTGGAGCAGGAGCAGCAGCTCATGCAGGACGCACAGGGCGCAGAGGAGCTGGCCCATATGCAGAAGACCACCGAAGCCATCTGCGACTGGCTGGAGACCCACCCGGAAAGCCTCCCGAAAGCGCGGCGGTTCGCGGAATATTATATCCCTACCACCCTGAAGCTGCTCCACACCTACAACGATGTGCAGGGCCAGAAGGGGGACAACGCCGAGAGCATCCGCCGGGATATCGCGGGTATCCTGCACACGCTGAATCAGGCGTACAGCAACCTCTATGACAACCTGCTGTCCGATGTGGCGCTGGATGTTTCCAGCGAGATCGCGGCATTGCAGGGAATGCTGGCCAACGACGGCCTGACCGGGGAGGGACTGCAATGACCTACCGGGCATGGACCTTAAAACAATTTGACCGCGCCGCTCTCAAGGATCTGACCGCCGCCATCGCGGAGCAGAACACCGAAGAGCTGGAAATGAACGCCATGGACGACGAACCGTGGAGCGAGCAGAAGTACGCCGCCACGCTGGCCGCCCAGCAAAAGGAAGTGGGCTTGCTGGCGGGCATCCTTGCCGCCCGCGGCATCACCGACCCCACCGAGGCGCTGACCCTGCTGGCGGGGGAGGAAGAACTCAGCGACCCCATGCTTCTGACCGACATGGACAAAGCATGTGCCCGCATCCTCGAAGCCATCGACAAGGAACAGACCATCGTTGTTTACGGCGACTACGACGTGGACGGCGTGACCGCCACCGCCTTGCTCTACCAGCACCTCAAGGGGATGGGTGCCAGCGTCAAATGTATGCTGCCCAGCCGGGAGGGCGACGGCTACGGCCTTTCGAAAAACGCCATCCAGTCCATCCACGACAAGGGCTGCCAGCTCATCGTGACCGTGGACAACGGCATCTCCGCGCTGGAAGAGGCCGAGTTTGCGGCTTCGCTGGGCGTGATGCTGGCCGCTATCTACTTCCGCACCGGCAATGTGTGGGTGACGGTATTCCTGCACGGTGCCATGGATATTTCGTCCATGCTCATCGGTGGGCTGTACGGCACCACTACCGTGGCCGATGCGGTGAGCGGCTACGATGCATCCATGCTGCTTTCGGTGCTGCTGTATCTGATCCCCACCGCAGTTCTGCTGCGCAAAAAGAAGCTGCCGGAGGTACAGCTGTACTGGCACCAGTACGTAAAAAAATAAAGGCAGGATGCAAAAAATATCCTTGCATTTTGCACAGGGTTCTGGTATACTGTATCTGTTACCGTGGTACGGGGCTGGGAGTATGCCCGCATACCGGGAAAACCGTTTCCCGCCGCTGTTCCATTGGCACATAAAATTTTATAAAGAGGTATGTAACTATGAACAAGCAGGAAGTTATGGCCAAAGTCGCTCTGACCGAGAAGGACACTG
>ENA-OOXE01001742-OOXE01001742.1-human-gut-metagenome-genome-assembly--contig:-NODE-1742-length-10349-cov-2.331552_pt1 | contig 10349 bp, 7 predicted proteins | sample MGYA00241585_ERZ501339 | MGnify/ENA primary metagenome ERZ501339 (study PRJEB25962, sample SAMEA1972463) | human gut metagenome | biome: human gut; feature: human-associated habitat; material: faeces...
TGCAAGACTTGCGAAAATCATGATTGAACAATATGGGGGTGCAGATGGCGAGCTGGGTGCATCCCTGCGGTATCTCAGCCAGAAATTTACGATGGTAACGCCCGAGGCAAAAGCAACGCTGAATGACATTGCTACAGAGGAATATGTGTGTTGCATCTATCAATTATTCCATTCATACAGCAGAATAAGAAAATAAAAACCCCATCCTTGATGGGGCTTTTATTTTCATTTTCCCCATGAAAAATTGCAACTACACTTCGCATTTTCTCCCCAACTTATCACAAATCAGCATTTTCCGATAAGTTCCATAAAAAAAGACCCCGGGCCCGAAGGTCACCGGAGTACATTCAATGGATCCCCTCGGACTCGAACCGAGAACCGTCCGGTTATGAGCCGGATGCTCTAACCAACTGAGCTAAGGGTCCATGACTTTTTAATAATAACATATAAATTTCTATCTGACAAGTAGGAAATTAAAAATATTTCACTATTTTTTGAAAATAATAACATTTTATAAATTTGAATAAACATATTGAAAAAAAACAGCATCCATATTATAATAAATACATAAATTAAAAGCAATGAAGAAGAAATAGTAATAAATAAACTCATTTTTAGAGAGATTATGGCGGGTGAAAATAATCAATGAGTATTTATGAATTCACCTTCCAAGTCTTGTAGTAAAATTACAAGCGTTAATCGCGTTAAGATATCAAGTGTATAGATAACTATAAATTAAGGTGGTACCGCGAACTGCTCGTCCTTAAATTATAGTTATCTTTTATTTTTTAATACATTGTTTTTAATATATATAAAGGAGTGACATAAATGAGGATAGAAGAAGTTAAACAATTACTCGAAAAAGATAAAGAGACTGTAACTGATTTGAATAGTTTAAATGAACTAAAAGTGAAATATCTTGGTAAAAAAGGTATGATTACAGAACTTAATCAAGAAATAAAAAACATTCCAAATGAAGAAAAAAAAGAATTTGGACAAAAAGTAAATGAAGTACGAAATAATTTTACTAATTTTTATGAAGAGAAAAAAAGTGAATTTGAAACAGCTATTTTGAACGAAAAATTAAAGAGTGAAGCAATAGACATTAGTTTACCTAGTTATAATATTGTAACTGGTGCTCCAAATATATTAGAAAAGCTTGTAGAAGATGTAGAAGAGGTATTCATGTCTATGGGATATGATGTTGTCGATGGCCCAGAAATAGAAGAGGATAAATATAACTTTGAAATGTTAAATATTCCAAAGGGACACCCAGCACGTGATGCTCAAGATACCTTCTATCTCGAAGGAGAAGAAATTTTACTTCGTAGTCAAACTTCACCAGTTCAGGTTAGAACAATGTTAAAGGGAGAAGGTAAAACGCCAATTAGAATGATTTGTCCAGGTAAGACTTATCGAAGAGACGATGATGATGCTACTCATTCTCACCAATTTATGCAAATTGAAGGGTTACTTGTTGATAAAGATATTAGTTTAAGTGATTTAAAAGGTACACTAGACATTATTTGTAAAAATTTATTTGGAAATGATGTAGAAACAAGGTTCCATCCTAGTTATTATCAATTTACAGAGCCATCTGTAGAAGTTGATATTAGTTGTTTTAATTGCAAAGGACATGGCTGTAATATCTGTAAAAGCACTGGCTGGATAACAGTAGCTGGAGCAGGACTAGTTCATCCTAATGTTCTTAGAATGGCAGGATATGATCCTAAAGTATGGAGTGGTTTTGCCTTCGGCTTTGGAGCAGAACGTCTTGCCATGCTAAAATATAATATTAACGACTGTAGAGTATTTTATAACACTGACTTAAGAGAAACAAAAACTTTTGATAGAAAGGAGAGCGAATAATATGATTAGTTTAGAATGGGTTAAAGACTATATTGATATTAGTGACCAAGACTTGGAAGAATTAGCTGTAAAAATTACTCAATCAGGTATTAATGTTGAAAAAGTTATAACCAATCATATCAATAACCTAGTAATAGGTGAGGTATTAGAGTGTGTTGCACATCCTGATAGCGATCATCTTCATGTCTGTAAAGTAAACGTTGGTAATACCACTGAACAAATAGTTTGTGGTGCGCCTAACGTTCGTGAAGGCTTAAAAGTAATAGTAGCACTACCAGGAGCAGTTCTTCCCGGAGATTTTGAAATTAAGAAAAGTAAAATTCGTGGTGTAGAATCTAACGGAATGCTTTGTGCTTTATATGAACTAGGTTTAGAAGAAAAAAATGACGAAACATATGCAAAAGGTATTGAGGAACTAGGAACTGATGCCTCAGTTGGAGAAGACCCACTTAAATATTTAGGACTAGATGATACCTTATATGAACTAGATATTCATAAACACAGAAACAATGATTGTTACTACCACATTGGTTTTGCTTATGAAATAGGTGCTATCCTAAATAGACCAGTTACTCTACCAGACCTTAGTTTCAAAGAAGACCAAAATAATGTAGAAAACTATTTTACTCTAGATGTAGAAACAGAAAAATGTCCATTTTATTTAGCTAAGATGGTTAAGAATGCGAAGATAGGAGAGAGTCCAGAATTCATCAAAAAACGTCTTCTTGCAGCTGGTATGAGACCTATTAATAATGTTGTTGATATTTCAAACTATGTAATGCTTGAATTTGGTCAGCCACTACATTTTTTCGATAAGAATAGATTAGGAAATCATATTCTAGTAAGAGATGCTAAAGATAAGGAAGAAGTAATTACTCTTGATGGAAAAAGAAGAATTTTAAGTAGTAATGATATCGTAATTACAGATGGTAATAGACCAGTTTGTATAGCCGGCGTCATGGGTGGTGAAAACACAGAAGTAGAACAAGACACAACTGATATTTTAATTGAAGCTGCTATATTTGATCCTGTTTCTATCCGTTATACAGCAGCAAACCTAGATCTTAGAAGTGAAGCATCAATCAGATATGGTAAAGGACTTAGTTATGAATATACAGAGATGGCCCTAAAAAGAGCTTGCCATCTTTTAGAAAAGTATGCTGATGCAACAATTCTTTCCGGATGTATAAGACATGATGTTATCGATAAAACACCTAAAGTAGTTGAATTTGTTCCAGAAGATGTTAATAAACTTTTAGGTATTACCATTACTGTTGATGACATGAAAGTAGAACTTAAAAGATTAGGATTTGACTATAAATTAGTAGACAATAAATTTATTGTGACTATTCCAAATAGAAGACTAGATATAGATTCTAACGTTAATGATATTGCCGAAGAAATAGTAAGATTATATGGTTATCAAAATCTAGTATCTACTATTCCTAAAGTTCCAATTAAACGTGGAGAATATGTTGGAGATGTAAAATATAGAAAATTAGTTTCGAAAAGACTTAGAGCTTTAGGTCTAAATGAAGCCAAAACATACACTTTAGTATCACCAGAAATGGCCAAAATATTTAGATATAGAGATGTAGAAAACAAGACTCTTCCAAATCCAATGAGTGTCGATAAAAGCGTTGTTAGAACCACATTAATTCCATCTCTATTAAATGTATATGAATATAATAAAAAACGTAAAGTAAAAGACATTAGCTTATATGAAATAGCTAAAACATATGATAAAGATTATAATGAGGCAAGTCTAATTGCGGGACTATGTTCTGGTGATTATTTAAGTAATGGTTGGACAAAACCAGTTAAATATGATTTCTATATTGTAAAGGGTATAGTAGAAAATGTTTTAGAATACATGGGATTTAAAAATAGATATAGTTTTGAGGTTAGTACTTGTACTTCTCTTCATCCAGGAATAAGTGCCGATATCTTCCTTGATAGAAAAAAGATTGGTATCATCGGTAGAGTTCATCCAAATATTTGTAAAGACGAAGTCTATGTATTTGAAATGTCTTTGAATGCATTAATGAGTAAAATTAAACCATTAAAATATAAACCATCACCTAAGTATCCAGGAATTTCTAAGGATATGGCATTTATCTTAGATAAAAACACAACTGCCGGAGAAGTTATGGCTATTATAAAAAGAGCTGGTGGAAGATTGCTTGACAGTGTAAGTGTATTTGATGTTTATACAGGTGAAAATATTGCATCAGACAAGAAATCAATAGCCTTTACACTTAATTTTATTAACCCTGAAAGGACTCTTACCGATGAAGAGGTAATGGAAGTATTTAATAAAATTATCTTAGAGGTGACAACTAAATTAAATTGCGAATTAAGAGATAAGTAATTTATCTTTTTTTTCTTGTTTTTATCTGTTATAATACATTTAGAATCGAGGTATATATGAAAGTAATTTGTATTGGACACATTGCTTATGACATTACTTTTCCTGTTTCAAGAGTTCCAGAAGAAAATACCAAAATTAGAACTACACACCATGTAGAATGCGGAGGAGGCCCAATGCGTAATGCAGCTCTTCCTCTAGCTTTCTGGCATTCAAACGTTGAATTATGTGGGATGATAGGCAACGATTATCAAGGTGAACAAATAATTAATGAACTTAAACATCTAGGAATTGGTACTAAATATATTGTAAAAAGAAATGACATTCCAACTGATCAAGCAGTTATTCTTGCTGCTACAAATGGTACAAGGACAATTGTTACTTCCGTAAAGCCTAAAGAACATCCACTGATAAAAATTTCTGAAAATTTTGATGGTATTCTAATTGATGGAGAAGAGTATCAAACATCCCAACAAGTCTTAAAAAACAATAAGACTGCCTTATCTATAATTGATGCCGGAAAGTATAACAGTGAAGTTATATCATTAGCTCATAAAGTAAAGGTTGTAGCTTGCAGTAAAGAGTTTGCTGAAAAATTCTCTCAAGAAAAGATTGACCCATCAAACATGGAACAATTAAAAAACATTCATCTAAAATTAGAGAATGAATTTAAAAATATAGTAATTATTACCCTAGAGGAGTATGGTTCATTCACAAAAATAGGTAACGAATATAAATTAATTCCCAGTATGAAAGTAAATACTGTTGATTCATCAGGGGCTGGCGATATTTTTCATGGAGCCTTGCTATATTTTATGTTAATGAACTATTCTCTAGAAGATTCTATCAAACTTTCAAATATCTGTGGTGCTTTAGCAACTACAAGGCTTGGCAACAAAGATTTTAATTTTTCTCTAACTAAAATACTTAAATATGGAGGCGTCAATGATATTATCTAGTTATCCTACAATAGATTTACATGGTTGTGATAGAGATTATGCTGTTTATTTAGTAAAAGATTTTATAAATGACAACTATAAATTACAAAAACATACTATCGTTATAATTCATGGCATAGGAAATGGTATCTTAAAAAATGCTGTTCATAAACACTTAAAAAATAACCATTTAGTAAAAGAGTTTCATGTCGACGTAATAAATACAGGGTGTACGGTAGTTGATTTAGATCTCAATTAAAAGTTAAACTATGAAAGTTTAACTTTTTTATATAAAATAGTAATAACAGCGCATCTTGTGCTTATTAATAAAATGTGTTATTATATCAAAACAAATACAAAGGGGATAATAAAGGATATACCCAAAGTATATAAATAAGTTAAAAAGCCTTATAATACAAGGAATTGATGAATGTTTGAATTTTATTAAAATTTGATAAACACCAAGAAAAAATCAAATTATTATACGGTAAAATATAATTACGGAGATGATTAAAATGAATAGTCAAGATTTAACTTTATTGTCAGAAGGACAAATTTGGGGAAACGATAGTGAATCCCAATTAGAAGTAATTAGAAAATATGGAACAAAAGCTGCAATTACAGATTTATGTGTTTTAACAGGTAGTTATTTATGTGAAGATACTGATTATAATATAGATGAAGATAAATCTTTAACTGGTAGAACTAGTTGGTTTTGGACTAGATCTGATGATGGCAATAATGATGTCCGCACGGCCGAGGAGGATGGTATTAGGCACATCAAGTGTAGGTATAAACGCCATGGTGCTGTTCGCCCAGCTTTGCAATCTTCTGTAATCTTTTCCCAAATCTCCCCGAACAGAGTGAGGGGATACAATGAAACAGAAGAAGTAGAATATGGAGAATATCCTCAAAATGCTGCTGATTCAAGAATGCAAAGTATACTAGAGGCAGAATATATACTAAAGGCAGAATATAATAGAGGAATGAATAAAACAGGAAGAAGTTACACTTTTGATTCTGTAAAATATGATGACTATAATACAGGATTTAAACCTGTAACCTATGAAGAATACGAATATCAAGGAAAGGAATATATTCGTATAAAAGCTAACTCTGTTTTTGGTGGCAAGAGATTCCTGCTTTCAAATGGTGTTAAATATAGAAATGGTGATTACGTTTGGGTAGAAGTATCACCGGTTAAATGGTTGATAGATGATAGAACAGGAATTTTAATTTCAAAAAAAGGATTGGTTTCTGGTATAAGGTTTCTTGATAAAAATACTAATTATAAAGGTGATTTTGATAGAACAGAAATGAAAGAATATCTTGATAGATATATGCTTCGAGATTTAACTCAAACTGTAACATTTACTCGTGTTCAAGATATGACACCAGAAGAAAAAGCTCAATTTGAGGAAGAACAAAAACAAGCTGAAAGAAGAAGAAACCCTTATGGTTTAAAATTTGGACAAGTAAGTGAAGAAGAAATCATAAGAGGAGCAATAGAAAGTGGTGTAGCGGTATTCTTGCATGGCCCTTCATCAGAGGGTAAATCTGCAAGAGTAAAACAAATTGATCCTACTTGCGAAATAATATATCTTCGTAATGCGACACCAGAAAGTTTAAATGGTAAAAGTGTATATAATGGATCAACAGGAGAAATGATGGATGTTCCACCAACATGGCTTAAGAAATTACAAGAAAAATGTGAAAAGGAACCAAATAGACTTCATGTAGTATTCTTTGATGAAATAACAAATGCACTACCAAGTATTCAAGGTATAGCGTTTAATATAGTTTTAGATAGAGAAGTAAATGGTATTTGGAAATTACCAGAAAATGCTAGAATTGTAGCAGCAGGAAATGATATGAAAGATTCATTAGCTGCAAATCAGTTAGCAGAACCATTATTCAATAGATTTGCTCATGTATATATTAAAACAACAACCGAAGGTTGGTTAAAGTGGGCAAGTGAACATAATATACATCCAGCAATTTATTCTTATATTGCTTATAAGAAGGGTGAAACACTCCGAAGTAAGTATGATGGCAAGAAACCTAATGCTGATCCTAGAAAGTGGGAAATGGCTTCTAAAATGCTTTATGCAACAGGATGTCCAGAAATGTTAAGGGCATTAGTAGGTGAAGATATAACAAGAGAATTTGTTGAGTTTTGTAAACAACAAGTAATAACATTAGATGATGTAATAAATGGAAATTATACCGATAGAGATATGCAGGCATTAAATACTGCTGAAAGATATGCAACAACTATGGAATTAGCACGGGTAGATGATGATAATTTAGAAAAAGTTAGAGGATTCGTTACAGGCTTAGGAGCAGAGTTTGGAGCAATTTTTGATGCTTTATGGACACATGGCGATGAAAGTAAATTAGAAAGACTTGCAGAAGCAAAACTTGCTGAAATGCCTGGAGGAGGTATAAGAAGATAATGGAAAACAAGAAAGAAATATTATTATCATATATTAAAGCAAATGTTGCACCAATATTAGTTGATTTTATATCTGGTAAGGATTTGAATGGTGCAGTTGTAGTACCTGCCAATGTTGATATTAAAGAGTTAAATGGTCATTATGATGGAGCAGATTTTATGCCTCCTAAATGGCTTAACGAAATATTAAGTACAAATGCCAGTAGAATATTAGTAATTGATAAAATTGATTCGATTTCTAAAGAAGAACAATTAAAGTTTTGTGAATTATTAGAACATAGGAAAATATCTACATTTAAATTACCTAAAAGCTGTATAATAATTGTTACTGCAAATGAAATAAATAAAGATAAAATAAGTGAAGAAATATTTTCATTAGTTGCACGAATTTGAGGTGTGAGTTATGAAATATGATATAGCAGCATTAAAAAGAAAAATGCTTGTTAAATATCCTTTTTTTGGGAGTGTAGTAGCAAGTGTAGGTTATAAAGAAAATAAAGATATACAAACCGTAGGTACAGATGGAGAAACAATATATTATAATCCGGAATATTTAGAGGGATTAAGTGTTGAGGAACAAACTTTTATATTTGCCCATGAAGTATGTCATATTGCATTCAATCATATATTAAGAAGTGAAGGTAAGAATCCTGAATTATGGCATATTGCTACTGATGGTGTTATTAATCAATTTTTAAAACGAGATGGTTTAAAAATGGCACCCGGTGTTGTTGATATGGCAGAAGCTATTAATTATGACGCTGAACAATTATATGAAAAATTATTACAAGAAAAACAACAAAGACAACAACAAAGTGGACAAGGCAATAGTCAACAAAATCACCAACAAAGTAGTGGTGGTAGTCAAAGTGAAAATAATCAACAACAACCTCAATCACAACAAGATAATGGAGAAACACAGAATCAGCAACAGCCTCAATCACAACAACAAGGTAATTTAGGTAGTGGAGGTTCACAAGGGCAAGAAAAGCAATCACAAGAACAGAGTGGTGGTGAATCTGGGGAAGATTCACAAAAAGAAGATAAATCAAAACAAGATGTTGGGCATGATACTCACAGTATGTGGGAACAAGCAGTAAAAAAACATAAAGAACAACGAGAAAAAACTGATAAAAAAGAGAGTTTATTAGACAAATTATTAGGAAAAGATAAAGAGAAAACTGAACTTGAAAAGAAACAAGAAGAACTTGAAAGTATGGGAGAAAAAGATGCTTTTAAAAAGAACCTTGAAGATAAAAAGAAACAGCTAGAAGAATTAAAAGAGGTAATTTCAAAACAAGCATCACAAGCAGGCACATCAACGAATAGAGATATTAGAACAGTTAATAATATAGGTACTGCTAAACCAATAATTGATTGGCGTTATGTTTTAAGAGAGGCAATTAAGTATGATGTTGATTGGTCTTATAAAAATGCAACATTAGAAGATGGTGTAGTTAGTGCTAATTTAGAAGAACAGCCAATGCCAGAAACTGAAATTGTTCTTGATACAAGTGGCTCAATAAATGAAGTATTATTAAAGAACTTTTTAAGAGAATGTAAAAATATATTACAACATACTAAATTAAAAGTTGGATGTTTTGATACAGAATTTTATGGATTTCATGAGATTAGAACAGAGGAAGATATAGAAAAAATGCGATTTGAAGGTGGAGGAGGTACTAACTTTGACGTTGCTGTAGGTGCTTTTTCAAGACGAGTTGAAAATAAAATAATTTTCACTGATGGTAAAGCTTCAATGCCAGATATGCCACTTGATGCAATATGGATAGTTTTTGGTGGTGAAAAAATTAATCCCAAAGGTGGTAAAGTAATTCATATAGACAACGAACAACTTGAAAGACTATATAATTATCAAATGACTAATGAAACAAAAGGAAGGTCAAGGTAAAACAAAGATTTAGAAAAAATTCTGAATCTTTTTTGTATAATTTTAATCTTCCTTTATATATAATGAGAATCATTTTATTTGTATACGATATCCTATAAATGGTTAGTTAAATGCAATTTGTATTAAATTATTGATATTTAAGGGTATAATGCAATTTATACCTTTATTTTTTATGAAAATATGTATAATAAATAGTGAAAAAGGAAATTTATTGCACTATGAAAACAAGTTTACATTTTTATTTTCAAATTAAATGCAACTTTTTGTAATAGTATATTTAATCAATTGTTAGTCTTTTTTCATAGTATAACCTCCTTCGCTCTCTAAGCAAAACAATTGATTGAGATATATTAAAATGCATTATTAGACTAAATGCAACTTTAAAAATAAAAAAATAAAATTGCATTTACTTTTTAAAGTAATAATAATCACCATGCATCTTGCAATTATTAATAAAATGTGTTATTATACCAAAACAAATACAGGGGGCATATGTAAACAAAATGAAAAATAAATTTGAAGAAATATGGATTATTAAATATAATATTGCATCAGCATATTATGAACACAATGGAAATTTAGAAATACCAACAAGTTTTAAAACCCTGAATGGTTATGAATATGACGAAAATGGAATCAATTTAGGAATGTGGATTCACGACCAAAGAAAATTATATAAAAAAGCAAAACTCAGTCCAGAGAGAATAAATTTATTAAAGGCTATAGGAATGCGCCTTGAAACAGTAAATTATAATGACTGGAATGAAAATTATGCCTTAGCCCAGAATTACTATGAACATCACGGGA
>ENA-OOXE01001749-OOXE01001749.1-human-gut-metagenome-genome-assembly--contig:-NODE-1749-length-10317-cov-2.207270_pt1 | contig 10317 bp, 6 predicted proteins | sample MGYA00241585_ERZ501339 | MGnify/ENA primary metagenome ERZ501339 (study PRJEB25962, sample SAMEA1972463) | human gut metagenome | biome: human gut; feature: human-associated habitat; material: faeces...
AAACTCAAGAACTGCCCCGATCCTCTCATCATCCATATTGTTAAATGCCTCATCAAACATCACCAGCCCGATTGCCTCTCCGCCGATATTATTATTGTACAACTGGACAAAGGATGCGGCTACCGTCACATAGAACGGGGTCTGTGTCTCGCCTCCGCTCTTTTCCTCACAAACCTTAGAGTAAAGAGAATAGCTGCCATCCTCATGGGTGATCTTAATATCATAATCCATATAGGTGCGGTAATCCGTAAATTCATCTAATGCCTTGATCCCATTGTCCTGATCCAGTGCGAGCTTTGAAAATAGTTCATCAATGACTTCCTTATGATTCTCATGAAACAGACCGCTGAAAATGGACTCTCCCTGCACTACATTGAAATCGTCCATGATCATATCGTAATATTTTCCATAGCTTTTGCTCGGCAAATATAAAAATTCATATCTTTCATTGCTGAAGGTGATATCTTTCAATGCCTTATTGAGTTCTCTAAACTCTCCCTGTGCCTGCTTCATATTTTCCTGAAGCTTGGATAAAAACTGTTCCCGGAATTCTTCCTCTGCCGATAATTTTGCTTTTCTTACTTTTTCTTCATAATTCAGAAGCTCGGAGTTCACCAGTCTCTCCTGAACTGCCGCATACTCCGGATATGCTTCTAACGTAGCTGCTGCACCAAAATCAAATGCCGTTTTGTAATCGTACATCGCACTTGTCATTTTCTTATCCGCATTCTCTTTTGTTGTATTATTCGCCTTACGTCTCCGGTCAAAATTCTGCCGGAACTGCTCTAATGTCTTATCACCGGTCTGTTTTTCGTATTCTTTCTTCCAGAGCACGATCTCGTTTTCTGCTTTCTGGGCAATGTCTGTGATCAGTTCATTCTTGTGTATGCACTCATCCTCGCACTCCACAAGCCTGTCTTTTGCATTGCTTATTTTCAGTTCGCAGGCTCCGCTTTCCCTGTCACTTTTGGAAATGTGGCTTTTCAGTTCCTCACACTCTTTCCGCATTTCATCCGCACGGATCTGCTTTTCGATCATGGTCGTATTCTGCTGCAGATTACGGATCTCCGTCTCACATTTTTCAATCTCAAGTCCTGTCCTTTTCAGTTCTGATACAATTGTAATCCTATACTTCACATCTGTATCATCATCCCACTCGAGCCATTGCAGCGTCACTTCCATATGTGTCATACGGTCTTTGCATTCTATTTTCTGCCGGTTTAAATCCTCCTTTTTCTGCAGTGCCTGCTCATACTGGACTTTGAATGCATTCTTGCCGATAAATGGAGTTGTATAGATTTCCGGTCTGATCGCAGATGCGACATGATTCTGATAGCGCATGCAATTTGGTGTGATAGAAACCGGATACTGTTTTAATTCATCCACTCTCTTACACATATGTACCTTACCAAGAACCATATTCACATACCGCTTCGCATAAATACTCTTCGACTCCACAACTGTTGCCAGACTTCCTGCTGGTGCAATGTCATATTCCTCGAGTTTGCCGGAATTGATCAGTCCCACACCGTATGCTTTCTTTTCTCTTCTCAGTTTTTCGTAAATACCAAGGGCAATGTCAAAATGTTCCGGCTCTACCAACACATAAAATCGCTGTGTATTCAGATAGCCCTCCACTGCATTTCTCCATGTCTCATCCGTGATTTCTAACATTTCACACAAAATCCTCGGCTTTGCCGTCCTTCCGATCTTGAGCAATTCCTGCTCCACACGCGACATCAGAAGCTGGACTGCCGAGGGATAGGAAAACCGGTGCTGTTTCAGATTACTGATCCGCTGCTCTGTCTCCTGCAGGTCTGCTGCGATCTCATTCAGCCGGCTTTGGATCTCTAAATTTTTCCTCTGCAGTTTTGTACTCATATGCTTCTTGTAAGCGATCGCCCGGTCAATCAGTTCCTGTGCACTAACAACGTCCTCCGTATCCTTCAGCCGGTGTAGCAGCTCATCATACTGCTTCATGCATTCATCCACATCCGGTATTTCAAGCAGTCTTTTTACTTTCTGTCCTGCTTTTTTTCCGCTCTCTAACAGTCTTTTCTTTTCCTGATATTGTATTTCTTCTTTTTCCTGTAATTCTTTCAGATATTTTTTCTGCTTTTCCAACGTCTGGAAATCTGAGTTGGCGTTCAGTTCCGCTAAAAGCAGTGTGCGGACTTCCTCCTTATTCTCCAGTTCCTTTTTCATGCTGCTGCACTTTGCATTCAGCTGTTCCAGACGGTAACTTTCGCGCCTGATCTCATCCTGCAGAACGCCGATCTGTTCTTTGGTCAGATCCAGATCCGACTGTGCCATAAAATATTCATACATCCGGTCAGATTGTATACAATCCACCACTGCTTTGTGGTGGCATTCGATCTCTGACAGTTTTTCAATTCTGTTTTTCACACCCTCCAGCGTTTTTTCCAGCTCCTGATAGCTTCTTACATTTTCGCGCAGATTGTCAATATTGACTTCTTTTTCATCCAGCACATAGGAATAGACAAAGTCCTTGATATCATCAATCGGTTTAAACGCCAGCGCCTTTGGGATCAGCTGAAAGAACTTATCCTCGATTCTTCCAAAACGCTGTTTGATCATTTTTTTGCCTTCTGCGTTCGTCTTTGCAAATAATTTGATGTTTTTATTGTTAAACGACCTAAATTCTGTGATGGTCCGTGGTCTGTTTCCGATCTTAAACATCTCATCCTCTAACATCACATTGTCCATGAGATAACGCACGACTGTCTCCTGCCCTTCAGTTGCCGAATCGATCACTGCTCCGATGACAAAATACTTTTCCTTGCTCTCCTCATAAAATTCCAATGCGACATGCGCACTGATCTCTCCGGTTCTCTCATAAGGATGATTTTCACGTCCGGTCTTACACCGGATATAACCGGTCAGCTTTCTCTTGCCGTTCTCATGGGCAGCCTTATTAAAATGATTTGTGGAGCAGGTCACAACAAATTGGATCGCATCTAAAAGTGTGGATTTTCCGGCTCCATTTTCGCCGGAAATCAGAGTTGAGTCCCCAAAATCTATCGTGACATCCGAGAAACGATGCCAATTAATCAGCTTCAGTCTGGTCAGTTTCTTCATCTTTTAATTTTCCTTTCCTATAACTGTCCACTTTGTCGTATACACTCTTGATATCCTCTACCCTCACTGCCATCAGGATGGAATTATAGATCAAAACTCTGGACTCCTCATTTTTCAGATCCGAATCCAGCAACTCAATCAGCTGATATCTCCGGAACAGACGGAGTGCATTTCCCATCGTCGTCTTATCGATCATTTTGTCACGGATCTTCAGGCTTAAAAACTTGTCCTGAATATCGCCCAGATTCACGATGACTTCATCGCTCACAGACAATTCTCTTTTCTTCTCGTCAAACAGAATACGCAATATGAGTAAAATAACGGACTCATATAATTTTAAATTCTGCCGGTTTGTATTCAGGGCGTTGGTAAGCTGCACAACGCCATATTCTTCGTTTATTTCTAATCTGTAGCCGAGTACTCCAAGTAATTCTTCAAACTTTTCTTTGTACTTTTGTATAAAATAGAAGTCACTTCTTGTTGCCTGATTCTGTCTGCATATAAAACATACATTAATCAGTTTATTACATATTCTGCGGAATTCATCCTGATCCTTCTGCAGCATGCCATTTAATAAATCCATTCTGCTCTCCCTCTGCTATGCGCTGTCAGCGTTTTATGATCGCAAAATCCGGGAAATCAAACTCTCCACTGATTTTATTCGCACCTTCTGCCTTTTCAATCCGATATCGCATCTTTTTTCTGGAGCCATACAGTCTGACATAGATCAGCCTGATAAAATCATCCATTGTTTCCATCGGAAGCTCAGACGCATAGATTTTTGCCCTGTCTCCTAATTGTTCTTCTACAAACCGCTCTATCCGTTCCGGGCTTAAAATACGCTGCATCTTTTCGGTCATCTTCCGCAGTTTTTCCTGCCTGAATTCCACATCCGGCATGGTCTCTATCAGTTCCTGCGGATGAAACTCTTTCTTTCCCTCAATTGGGCTGTAAAACGATTTTTCATCAATAAAACTGCTTCCAAACAACCGTACCAGATTCTCCAGATACTCAATCTCATAGATTCCATTCAGATCCAGCTGGCTCTGTTCCATCTGCTCTCCAATATATAAGAGAATCTCTTTCATCTGTCCTCTGACATCTTCCGTTCCTGCCAGCAAAAACTTTGCACGGTTTACTGCTGCTCTCTGGTATTGTGTGTTTTTCCGGTTGATCTCTGCCAGAATATCATCCATATTCCGGAATGCTTCCACAATCTCATGCAATGTCTGATATACCAGTTCTTCTGCCTGCCCGACCGGTATCTCCCGGATCGCTGCCAACTCTTCCGACGTCTTTGTGATATAACGTGAGCTATGTCCATGTGCTTCCAGCCGCTCTATGATCTCCGGCCGGAACTTCGAGACATTGTCTGATGTTAGCAGGCGGTGATACGCTTTATCTACAATATTCGTAATATAATCGTTAAACAGTGCATTCATAATCTCTGCTACGGTCTTATGCTTTGTCAGTTCATCAATGTAATGTTTGATATTTGAATTGAGATTCTTTAATCCTGTGATCAGCATATCCGTATTATCCCGGATCTGCTGTAACACAACCGCCGGATGATCCGTATTGGTCCGCACAAGGCTGTAAATGGTATAAATATAGCCCTGATATTCCACCTTTCGTCCGTCTGAAATCTCAAGAAGCGTTTTCATGACTTTTACGGCATAATCATAAAAATTGACTCTCTGCACATAACTCTTATCTGTCTCAACCTCAAGCCAGCCGTACTTCTCCAATAAGCGCAGCATCTCATTTGCCTTTTTTCTGGAATCCATGCCATTTATGTCATCTTCCTCAAATTCCGCTGCCTGATTCTGTTCAAAATAAAACTGTAATTCATCCACAAGGATTTCTCTCTCGATCCCAAAGGAAAGCTGTGCACTCATTGCCTGAAACAACCGGCACAGACAGTCCCAATATACAAGTCTGTTCGGCGATGCCAGCGGTGTGAAAAATTCTTTTGGAATAATACCAAATAATGGATTGGTCTGCTGTGCCTGTGCGTCATCCATATCTGAAACTCCTGTCCTTCCCTCCATTATGCCATGGTGATCCGCTCAATTTTGCAGGAATGTTTTTTATAATCGTCCTTCTTTAACTCTTTGCTCTCATAATTGATCCCAACAAGTATCACTTCGCCCCTGTAATCCTTCAGGCTTTCGACATACTGTTTTCTTTTGATCTGTGTGATCGCTGCTTCCGCTGTCTGATTCCATTTCAGCTCTACAACGATTGCCGGTGTCTGTGTCGTTTTTCTTGGAACAAACACCATATCTGCAAATCCTTTTCCTCCGGCAAGTTCCCGGTATACTACATAATTCTTCTTCGCTGAATAATACGCAAGTGCGATCACACATGCCAATGAATTTTCATCATTATAGGCAAGTATGGATGTATTCTCCTGATGTGCATTCTCTATCATCCGGGCAACCGTTTCTTCCTCACCGCGGATTGTGGCTGCAAGCAGCTCTTCGGATTTCCGGATTGCGTCCATAACCGGTTCCCAGCCACCATCTTCAATACAATTAATAAATTCCTTCTGTACTTCCTGATTCGGGATATGAACGGTACATGTATCAAAATCATAAGTCAGATATCCCAGATGTACCAGAAGTGTCAAGACATCATCTGCACTTGCAAATGTAGTCATATCATTCTGAAATTTATCTGGATTTATCTCAATAGAACTTCCCGCAATCAGTCTCGTTACAAGTTCTTTCAAATTATACATATCCATCTGGATATACTTTTTTAATGCCTCATAAGTCTCTGTTTTGGTCCAATAGCTGTCAAAATCATGTCCTGAAAGTGACATTACGACTGATCTCGGATTATAAATCTGTATCCCTTTTAAATCATAACCGTCATACCACTGTTTCATTTTATCATATGACATGTCATACTGCGGGCACAATTCCTGCACTTCCTGCTCCGTAAATCCTGTAAATTCTGCCAGCTCACGCTGATTGGTCATGGAATATTCATCAAACATATTAAGGGCAGAATGTTCTCCATATTTTTTAATCGGAAGGATTCCGGTCATATAAGCCAAAATGCAATAAGGCTGGTTCTTTAACAAATCTCTCAGGAAATTCAGATACAATTTTTGTGCTTCTGTATCTTCCCCTTTTACACGGAAAATGCAATCCCACTCATCAATAATAAAAACAAAAAAGCTGTGTGTCTGTGCATAAATCTCTTCTATCACAGACACTAAGTCTTCTTCGTAGTACGTCACATCTGCAAATTCCCGCTTCAATTCGCGTGTTACTTTTCGTGAAAGCAATTCCAACATCTCATGTATTGTCTCTGTCCGCCCCAAAAACTGCTGGATGTTTAAATGAATGACATTATATTTATTTAAATGTTCTTTAAAACTGCTGTCATCTGCTATTTTAAAATTTTCAAACAATTCCTTCGAATCGCAGCCTTTGCTGTAATATGCCACCAGCATATTGGCTGCCATTGATTTTCCAAAACGCCGTGGTCTGCTGACACAGATGTTTTTATGTTCACCAAAAAGTTGTGAATTTGTAAATTTAATCATCTCAGTTTTATCAACATATATTTTAGAATGAATCGCTGCATTTCGAAATTCTTCATTCCCCGGATTCAAATAAAGTCCCATTTTGACCTCCTTTGCTGTGACGATCAGTCCACGATCAACACTGTCTTTCCTTCAAATGCAAAACCGTACTCTTTAATCTGATCTTCTGTAATTCCCTTCATTCTCAGTTCTTCGCTGTATTTTCTTTCCCGAATCTGTGTGATTGCAGACTGCGCTGTCTCTTCCAGACTTTTTTCTTTTCTTGTGCTGCGCACTTTAAATTCCAGAATCACTGCGTTATCCTTTCCCGGGTTCTTTGGTTCAAGCATGACATCATATCTTCCAAAACCACTTTCCCAGTTCGATTTCAGATAATACCTGTCCTGCAGATCAACAAGCAAACCTAACACAAATCCATGATAAAACCGTTCCGGTTCTGCTCCCGATGCTCTGTCTCCGGTATCAAAATAACTGAATGTCTGCAAGGCCACCCGGTTCATATATTCATTCATCGCATCCACATCACCGGCAAACATTGCTTTAATAAAGTCGTTGTAATCCGGTCTCGCCATTGCGAACCAGTCATGAATCATTCGATGGAACATCAGTTTCACTTCCAGATTCGTAAGTGCCAGCTGATACTTTGGCTCAGTTCCCTCCGGAATATCCTTGTACTTTTCATAAGAGAGGACTTTTAAGTAACCACTTGCCAGCAGAAGGCTCCACACTGCCTGCTCATTACCGTTGAGCTGATCATAAACAATCTGTTCATCAATTTCTGACCATATACACTCTCCGCAAAGCAGCTTTTCGAATTTACTCTTGATATTGCGGTTTCCCTCACGGACTAATTTTGCCACCAGACTGTTTGCACTTGTATTTGCCCAATATGTTGTGTACTGCTGTGAATCAAGATAATTTAAAATTGACCACGGATTATAAATATCTTTATATTCCCCGAAAATAAAACCATCATACCATCTTTTCACTTCGCTCTTTTCACTGTCTAATCCGCACTTTCCCAATGCTTCAAAGACCTCTGGCTCTGTGAAACCAAATGTTGTGGCATATTCATCAGATGTCGTTGTAACTACTTTCAGATTATTCAAATCGGAAAAAATAGACTCCTTGCTCACCCGTGTGATGCCTGTCATAATGCCACGTTCCAATGCCGGATTTGTCTTGAAAGTTGAATTAAAAAGGCTTCTTGTAAATGTCACCAGTTCATCCCAGTAACCATCTACAAAAGCTTCCTGCATTGGAGTATCATATTCATCCAATAAAATGATCACTTTTTTCCCATAATATTTATATAAAAAACCTGATAAATAGTTTAATGAAAGCGTAGCATCTACATAGTCCATATGATTCATGATTTTCTTATACAGATTCACTTCTTCCTTAATCAAAGCATTGCTCTCTGTTATAAAATCAAATTTGAAATATAATTGTGCAATAAGGTCGAGATTTTCTTTTGTGTCAATTCATAGGTTGGTTCTTTTATATTTGCAAATGAAAGACTAATGACCGGATACGTTCCCTGCAAATTGCGGTATTTCTCGTCTTTCCAGATTTCCAGATTTTCAAACAGATCAGAGCGTCCTGCATATTCCATTGAAAAAAACTGCTCCGTCATGCTCATTGTCAATGTCTTTCCAAAACGTCTTGGTCTCGTGATCAGCGTAACACTGTCACCACTATCCCACCATTCCTTTAAAAACGCTGTTTTATCCACATAAAAATAATGGTTTTCTATCAATGTTGAAAAATCCTGTACTCCAATCGCAACATTCACTGACATATTCTGCCTCCTTTTTGCTATCTTTGAAGAAAGCCTTTAGACTTATTATAATCTAAAGGCCTTGTGATCATCCTATGATATTTACTTTAAAACAATCGAAAGGCTCTCGCATATGCCATATGAAATGAATATTCGCCGCCCTTCTTTACTTCAGGCTGCATGTTTGCATAATTACGTTCCTTATATGACCAAAACATTTTATTCTTCCGCTTGCCATTTGGCAAAGTTTCATATATTTTATAACAAATGATATTCGTATCATATAAAAGCTGTAAGGCTTCACTCGCAGTCTCCATAAACGGTGGAATCTTCCGTCCTAATTCTCTTAAATACTTTATATATTCTAAATGTTTTTCCTCAAAAAATTTATAATTGAAATTTCTATGCCCCTGAAAATAATCAAAGAATATACTAAAATTATTATAATCTGAATCATCCATATAAATTAACATATAATCTTTCAATTCGCCTTTTAAATACGTCGAATAATTGGATAAAATACCTTCAAAATCAGAATGTTTAAACTGCGTACCACTTGTTGCATCAACCATCTCGTTTAACATGGTTAAAATATCTCTTGGTTTGTATAAGGAATACCTCAAGAATTCAACAAACGGATTATCTGGTGCTTTCCGTTTTTCCTGATATTCCACCTTGTATGGAAAATAATAATTCCAGCATTCTCCCAGTTCATATGAATAATCCTGCTGCTTCATAAAATAATCGTCTGCAATCTTAAATAACTTTGAATCAATATATTTGCGATAAGAAGTTACCCAATTTAACAACACCGAATTATTTCTAAGCTTCTGATTCATATTATGAACTGGCATTTTATACATAATGTCCGGTCGGATCAGCAACATAATTTTGATCTGTTTCTCTTTCAGGAATGATTGATTCATTTCTAAAACTGCATTTACCAGTCCAACCAAACACTCAAAATACTGCTCATTATCAATATCTCTTGGTCTTGCATCAATGCCATCCACAAACAAAATCGTTGGTTTTTTCAAATTAACACTCATAAATGCTTTTTCAAAACCATCTCTTATCTTCAAAAGACTAATCTGAAAACTCTGTTCCACATACTTCTGGGACGTTTCCGCAGATGCCTTAGTTCCAGTTGAAAACAAGCCCTGTTTCATCATCGAATTAATAGATGCAGAGGCATTGTCAACAAATTCAAAGGCATTCACAAATTCCGGTTTAAAAGCATCACTATAAAAAACATCTATTGCCTTCGATAATTGTTTATACTTCATGCTGCTGAAAAAAGTCTCACCATATTCTTTTCTGATCTTTTCTGCAAGAATCAAATAAATCAAATTAATCCATACATCTTTGAAACTTGAAAGTTCCAATGCTTTCTGTCTTTTCATATTAAGAAATCTCTGATAAAGCGTATTTTCTACAAGTGAAATGGAACAAAAACTATTTATCTTATCAGATTTCGACATATACACCGAATATGCTGTTTTTCCAGATCCTTTTTCTCCAATCAAAAAATATTTATCCGGTTTGCAAATTTCTTCTACAATATCGTCTACCAAAAATATTTTTTCAAACAGATCTGTATCTTCATTTCCGGCAATGTAGTAATCGTATGCATCACCTTTTACCTGTTGTAATTCCTGAATTTTTTTCATAGTATTTCTTTCTGGCAAATCAAAACTCCTCCAACATAAAACTGTCGTTACTCCATACCTTTTTAGTTAATTATCATTTATAGTAGTATAACCCATCTTATTCGCAAATGAAATAGTTCTCTTAAAACTTTTAAAAGCCTTTAGACTTATTATTATCTAAAGGCTTTCGCTGGTACTCCGGCTGCCTTACAATGATCTTCCACATCTCT
>ENA-OOXE01001759-OOXE01001759.1-human-gut-metagenome-genome-assembly--contig:-NODE-1759-length-10262-cov-10.937886_pt1 | contig 10262 bp, 9 predicted proteins | sample MGYA00241585_ERZ501339 | MGnify/ENA primary metagenome ERZ501339 (study PRJEB25962, sample SAMEA1972463) | human gut metagenome | biome: human gut; feature: human-associated habitat; material: faeces...
CAGCTGCATTGACTGCTATAAATCTATCCATATTGGATTTTAAAGGCGAATGTTTACTCGCGAAAATTTTTAGGGGGGAGTCCTATAAATCTATCCATATTGGATTTTAAAGTGGGTTGACGGATACGACATCAAGGACGATATCAACGCTATAAATCTATCCATATTGGATTTTAAAGATCCGCGATTATGTCAATACACGATTCATCAAATGCTATAAATCTATCCATATTGGATTTTAAAGATGTTTACAATCTTCTTAACTGAACGCTGTAACACCTATAAATCTATCCATATTGGATTTTAAAGGAAAACGCTAAAGATGTTACTACAGACAACAAAGACTATAAATCTATCCATATTGGATTTTAAAGAACTTTTAAAGGAGTAAAAATTATGACAAGATATGAACTATAAATCTATCCATATTGGATTTTAAAGATTGAGGAGAGTGAAAGTAAATGAGAGAAATATTATCTATAAATCTATCCATATTGGATTTTAAAGACTTGAGGCTATACGCTCGTTTCTGCCCTCGATTTTCTATAAATCTATCCATATTGGATTTTAAAGTTCGTTTAGCTTCCTGCCATATAATTTTCGCCTGCTATAAATCTATCCATATTGGATTTTAAAGATTCGAGCAGAGAAAAACATTTGTTCAAGAATAATGCCTATAAATCTATCCATATTGGATTTTAAAGGCAAGAGGAAATCATATTATTGAATTCGCAGAAAACTATAAATCTATCCATATTGGATTTTAAAGGAAGATGTGCGATTTTGGAAAAATCCAAGATTGACTATAAATCTATCCATATTGGATTTTAAAGTTGATTGACAAGGGCGGAGTTTTCGTGCTCGATGCTATAAATCTATCCATATTGGATTTTAAAGTTCGTTTGTACTCTCTTAATTCGAGAGTGAACATTCTATAAATCTATCCATATTGGATTTTAAAGAAAATATCTCGGTATAGATAAAACACTTGAACTTGACTATAAATCTATCCATATTGGATTTTAAAGAAAGCAAGGCTACAATCAAGGTCATTTTTGCGCCTATAAATCTATCCATATTGGATTTTAAAGCTGCAATGTTATTAGCCGAGGCAATCAACTTATATGCTATAAATCTATCCATATTGGATTTTAAAGTTATTTTTGATTTTAATTATTTTAACTTTTTAGGCCTATAAATCTATCCATATTGGATTTTAAAGTAAAAAATTGGAAAATCGAAAAGGCAAAATCATTATCTATAAATCTATCCATATTGGATTTTAAAGAATTTTGTTCGTGACGATTTACTCCCTTTAAAAAATCTATAAATCTATCCATATTGGATTTTAAAGGTTCTGTAGTCCAGCTATAAAATTCATTCAAATTAACTATAAATCTATCCATATTGGATTTTAAAGAAACGGTTGTTTGTTGCCTGCCGAGTGTAATCAATCTATAAATCTATCCATATTGGATTTTAAATAATGAAATTGACTGCATTTTCGATTTAGGTCAATCTATAAATCTATCCATATTGGATTTTAAATTTAAATGGCTTGTATCGGCTTAAACAGTCAAGCAACTATAAATCTATCCATATTGGATTTTAAATTTCTGATAATTTTCTACATCTTTATACGAGATATAACTATAAATCTATCCATATTGGATTTTAAATTTAAATGGCTTGTATCGGCTTAAACAGTCAAGCAATCTATAAATCTATCCATATTGGATTTTAAATTAATAATGATTATTGTTTATTTGTGCATATTATATCTATAAATCTATCCATATTGGATTTTAAATACATTGACCGATTTTTCCGTAGATTTTACCGCTTTTGCTATAAATCTATCCATATTGGATTTTAAATCCGGCTACATTACCTACACCCCTTGAGGGGTGTAGTCTATAAATCTATCCATATTGGATTTTAAATGTCGCATACATTCAATAGCACATTTTTTATTGCTACTATAAATCTATCCATATTGGATTTTAAATTTAAACGCTCTGTATTGGCTTAAACAGTCAAGCAATCTATAAATCTATCCATATTGGATTTTAAATTTCTTTATAATAATTGACAAATTCGTCAATCATCTCTATAAATCTATCCATATTGGATTTTAAATTTTCTAAAATTATCAAAAAATGTGATTGCAAGTTCGCTATAAATCTATCCATATTGGATTTTAAATTGTTGAGATAAAGTTTTTTGAATTTTGTTCGGCAAGCTATAAATCTATCCATATTGGATTTTAAATTTAAACGCTCTGTATCGGCTTAAACAGTCAAGCAATCTATAAATCTATCCATATTGGATTTTAAATTTAAACGCTCTGTATCGGCTTAAACAGTCAAGCAATACTATAAATCTATCCATATTGGATTTTAAATTTGTGTTTGTTTTATCTCTATCTTTATTGTGATTATCTATAAATCTATCCATATTGGATTTTAAATTTAAACGCTCTGTATCGGCTTAAACAGTCAAGCAATCTATAAATCTATCCATATTGGATTTTAAATAGGAATACACAAGGGAAAAGAACGGCGGAGACTGGCTATAAATCTATCCATATTGGATTTTAAATACCTCAAATTCAATACCTTAAACCTTACAAAAATATCTATAAATCTATCCATATTGGATTTTAAATTAGATGAAGTATATCAAAATTCGCATAAAGAAAAATCTATAAATCTATCCATATTGGATTTTAAATCTGAAAACTCTTGATTATATTGTTCGCTTTGATTTTCTATAAATCTATCCATATTGGATTTTAAATATTTTTTTGCTGATATTCACACTTGTTAAATTTTTTGCTATAAATCTATCCATATTGGATTTTAAATAATGAAAAATTATTACCGAGTTCATCAAAAACAAAACTATAAATCTATCCATATTGGATTTTAAATTACATTTAACGCAAAAGTTTGACAAAACGGCTCTACCTATAAATCTATCCATATTGGATTTTAAATTAGAATTTTTAAAAATTCTAACTGTTCAAGCGGATCTATAAATCTATCCATATTGGATTTTAAATGCAATAAGAGCATAATTTCCGCTATCTTCGTCAACACTATAAATCTATCCATATTGGATTTTAAATAACATTCTTAAGGATAGTTGGGAGTTTGGGTCGATTCTATAAATCTATCCATATTGGATTTTAAATGAAAATATGACTGTGAACAAGCCGCAGTAGGCGACTATAAATCTATCCATATTGGATTTTAAATCCTCAAAGGCGGACTTGCGATTGAGTGCGGAGATGCCTATAAATCTATCCATATTGGATTTTAAATACATTCTTAAAGATAGTTGGGAATTTGGTTCGATTACTATAAATCTATCCATATTGGATTTTAAATGTAATTATTCCCTGTTGAGTTAAATTTTTTTGGATTCTATAAATCTATCCATATTGGATTTTAAATTTTTTGCTTACGCCGTATGAAAAACAGAACACAAATCTATAAATCTATCCATATTGGATTTTAAATACATTGATTTAATATTAACTTCTGTTGCTGTATCACTATAAATCTATCCATATTGGATTTTAAATAAGAAAAACAAAAAATCGTTATGCTTTCGGAGTTTGCTATAAATCTATCCATATTGGATTTTAAATTTTCTACCCGTTGTTGACGAAGAAAGCGGAAATTCTATAAATCTATCCATATTGGATTTTAAATACAATAAACTCATACACCAGGTGCCCTTGGTCATCCTATAAATCTATCCATATTGGATTTTAAATTTTCTAAAATTATCAAAAAATGTGATAGCAAGTTCGCTATAAATCTATCCATATTGGATTTTAAATGAAATCGTTATTTTTGAAACAGAGAGCACAGACGGCGCTATAAATCTATCCATATTGGATTTTAAATTGCATTTTTGAAATTATGCTCACTAATCTAAAAGCGCTATAAATCTATCCATATTGGATTTTAAATATTGGTATCGGCATTATGGGCACATTTATTGGAATTCTATAAATCTATCCATATTGGATTTTAAATTGAGAGTTCCCGGAACAGCTTTTTTCATTTCACGCTCTATAAATCTATCCATATTGGATTTTAAATAGAGTATATTTTAACATTGGTTCAGGTTTTGCAATTACTATAAATCTATCCATATTGGATTTTAAATCCGAAACACACAACAGTCAGAACACAGAGCAACAGCTATAAATCTATCCATATTGGATTTTAAATGACGGACACTGCGGTCACACTGTAACTCACGGCAAGCTATAAATCTATCCATATTGGATTTTAAATTCTGAAAGAATTATCATTTTTTAATTAATTTACATAACTATAAATCTATCCATATTGGATTTTAAATAATTTTGTATATTTTTCGTAATCGCTAATAGTTACTCTATAAATCTATCCATATTGGATTTTAAATGATAAGTTAGGCTTGACAGATATAAAAAAACCTTGTCTATAAATCTATCCATATTGGATTTTAAATTGTTTTGGCGACTGCGTAGAATGTTGGAATCAGCCCTATAAATCTATCCATATTGGATTTTAAATACAGAAAGGAGATGAGGAGATGAACAACACTTTACCTATAAATCTATCCATATTGGATTTTAAATTTCTGAAAGTTCTGCAAGCCTATTATCTGCTAATACTATAAATCTATCCATATTGGATTTTAAATCTCTGTGTCGGCTGAAATTGCGCATCATACTGTCACTATAAATCTATCCATATTGGATTTTAAATTTGCTTTTCCGCAAAGTAATTTTCAGTTCTTGAACAACTATAAATCTATCCATATTGGATTTTAAATATTTTATCTGCTCTTCAACGAACGAAATCGGGATTTCTATAAATCTATCCATATTGGATTTTAAATAACCGCTTGCAGTTTTTACAGAAATTTTGCTTATTCTATAAATCTATCCATATTGGATTTTAAATTTATCATTTTTGTGCGTGGATTAGTAAACGCAAAATACTATAAATCTATCCATATTGGATTTTAAATGAAAAAAGCGGAAAAAAATATCCGCTTGGCGTGTGGCTATAAATCTATCCATATTGGATTTTAAATATTTTGTCAGTTGAAAGAGGCGGCTTATATTCTCTGCTATAAATCTATCCATATTGGATTTTAAATACGCAAATGCAAAAAATCTTGAGTTTTTTTGCGCCTATAAATCTATCCATATTGGATTTTAAATATTTCATCTATTTTTGTATCTTCGATAATTGATTGTTGCTATAAATCTATCCATATTGGATTTTAAATACGGTTTATATAATTCTCGATATCATCAAGTGTTTCTATAAATCTATCCATATTGGATTTTAAATTTATTATTTATACAATTCTCAACCAATTTTAAAATCTATAAATCTATCCATATTGGATTTTAAATCATAAATAAAATAACGCGGTACGGAAAAGGTGAAAACTATAAATCTATCCATATTGGATTTTAAATTATTTTGAACAATAGTTACAAGTTTTGGCAGTGAACCTATAAATCTATCCATATTGGATTTTAAATTAAATCGAATAAAAATCAAGAGGTAACAATAATGAACTATAAATCTATCCATATTGGATTTTAAATGCGACTATCTGCGACATCTATAATGAAATGTGTGACTATAAATCTATCCATATTGGATTTTAAATATATCGGAATCAAGTTTAGCTTTAGCAACATTGAAACTATAAATCTATCCATATTGGATTTTAAATCGGTAAAAAAGATATGTCGGAAACTAAAAAAGAACTCTATAAATCTATCCATATTGGATTTTAAATATCGCTGAACGAGCAAAGCCTGCTGGGTATGTATCAACTATAAATCTATCCATATTGGATTTTAAATATATAGTATATTTTAGTGTATTAAAGCGTTAAACTCTATAAATCTATCCATATTGGATTTTAAATACTGGTAGGTAAACTTTAAGCGCTAAAAGTTTACTCTATAAATCTATCCATATGGATTTTAAATAAACCGAGTTTAATTTATTTAATTTTTAGGGGCACTCTATAAATCTATCCATATTGGATTTTAAATATAACAATTGCAAGTATAGCTACAACTACAATAAAACTATAAATCTATCCATATTGGATTTTAAATAAACCTTTGTTTCAACATCTTTGTCAATGTAGAAACTATAAATCTATCCATATTGGATTTTAAATTTTTCATATCTTCTATATTGTTCTCTTTTCATATGTCTATAAATCTATCCATATTGGATTTTAAATATTTTCAATAGTTCGTAAAGGAATATCAAATAATTCCTATAAATCTATCCATATTGGATTTTAAATCTAAATTGGTGGTATAATATAAGTGTCCTAAAGAGCTATAAATCTATCCATATTGGATTTTAAATGTTTCTGATGATGTTTCGCAGTATGAGGGTCAGCAACTATAAATCTATCCATATTGGATTTTAAATAATTATGGATATTTTTATCTTGAACTTGAAGATATGTCTATAAATCTATCCATATTGGATTTTAAATCTTGGAATTACTCTTATTATTATCGCTTGCGTTGTTCTATAAATCTATCCATATTGGATTTTAAATAAATTAGTGTTCCGTTCGAGTATATTGACGAAATTCTATAAATCTATCCATATTGGATTTTAAATTATTGTATTGAAGTTGATTACAATGGCAAACCTGGCTATAAATCTATCCATATTGGATTTTAAATCCAAAATCACATATACATTTTACGCACAGCATAGCAACTATAAATCTATCCATATTGGATTTTAAATATTTGGCACTATAACTTTTATAAAAAATAAAGTAACCTATAAATCTATCCATATTGGATTTTAAATGATGTATATATTCCTTAACATCATTATCCGACCACTATAAATCTATCCATATTGGATTTTAAATTTAAAAAATATCATAGAATGTCAGAGCTTTGTACAATCTATAAATCTATCCATATTGGATTTTAAATTTAGCGGAGGGGGGTTAAGTCGGATTCACTATCCGCTATAAATCTATCCATATTGGATTTTAAATTGTAAAATAAAAACTTCAACGCAGCTTAAGAGATTTACTATAAATCTATCCATATTGGATTTTAAATAATTGCTCAACATATCGCAAATAATGATTTAGTACTCTATAAATCTATCCATATTGGATTTTAAATTAAAAACTTAAAATAACAAAGGAGTGAACAAGATGACTATAAATCTATCCATATTGGATTTTAAATATTGTTTTGTATTTAGCTTTTAGATTGTGAGGTCCGTTCTATAAATCTATCCATATTGGATTTTAAATGTCTACCGTTTGTGTCGAAGTCAAGAATTGCAGAACACTATAAATCTATCCATATTGGATTTTAAATCTTTGAGAGAACATCATAAAATATTGTGTAGCGGACTATAAATCTATCCATATTGGATTTTAAATTATTTTTTTATATTGTCAAGCATAGAAAGAGAAAAGACTATAAATCTATCCATATTGGATTTTAAATGGTTATATTTTTTCTCTGTGCAATCTTCGGTCATATCTATAAATCTATCCATATTGGATTTTAAATATGAGGGATAGAATCAGCTTTGTTGCGTTCAGCAGCCTATAAATCTATCCATATTGGATTTTAAATTTGGATGTTGACGATTTAATAGACTTAAGTCCGTCACTATAAATCTATCCATATTGGATTTTAAACTTGAAAATTCCCGTCAAGCTTTCAATCGCACCGCTCTATAAATCTATCCATATTGGATTTTAAACGATTTATAACTGACATTACCTTATTGGCATCAGTAGCCTATAAATCTATCTATATTGGATTTTAAACTGCATATCAAGTAAACAAGCGTCAATCTCGGCTGAAACTATAAATCTATCCATATTGGATTTTAAACGATTTTATAAGCGAAAGCATTAAGCCTGAGTTGTATCTATAAATCTATCCATATTGGATTTTAAACATAAAACGGACTTTGCTAATCAAAAATAAAAAAGGACTATAAATCTATCCATATTGGATTTTAAACCCAATCTTAGTGTCTGACAGTGATCCAAATGAATCAGCTATAAATCTATCCATATTGGATTTTAAACTTCGTTTAAGTAAATCGATTTTTGCTGTAAGCTGCCTATAAATCTATCCATATTGGATTTTAAACAAAAGTGCTATATAAGCAACAAGAGCACTTGGTAATCTATAAATCTATCCATATTGGATTTTAAACGAGAAAAGTAATAAAACATCTGCACCCACAATCCAACTATAAATCTATCCATATTGGATTTTAAACTTTAGATCCGGCTTTTAAGAATGGTACTGACGGTGTTCTATAAATCTATCCATATTGGATTTTAAACCAAAAATTCAAAAACATTTTTAATGAGCGTTTGTACTATAAATCTATCCATATTGGATTTTAAATTAGGGTAACGCTTGCGGTAGCGTTCAAGGTCGTAACTATAAATCTATCCATATTGGATTTTAAATTTGCGGGCTTTCCGGTGGGGCTGTTGCTTGCAACAGCTATAAATCTATCCATATTGGATTTTAAATCCTAAATATGTTCAATGTTTAATTCTTGATAAACTTCTATAAATCTATCCATATTGGATTTTAAATCATATTATCAAATTGATAATTGTTCGTAGCGTTTTCCTATAAATCTATCCATATTGGATTTTAAATTTGGCTTAGAATTACTATAAATGAACAATCCCGCTTCTATAAATCTATCCATATTGGATTTTAAATGTTAGTAGCAACCCTTGTACCGATATAAGTACCAGACTATAAATCTATCCATATTGGATTTTAAATCAGTAGTTGTTTGAGAAGTGTGGGATTGTCGAAAAAACTATAAATCTATCCATATTGGATTTTAAATAATCGGATGTAATCTCAAAAGCCATATAAAACCTCCTCTATAAATCTATCCATATTGGATTTTAAATCCTTAAAGTAATTCAATAGCAATTAAATTGCCTTTACTATAAATCTATCCATATTGGATTTTAAATAATTATACCAAACATCATAACTCAAATATTTTTGATACTATAAATCTATCCATATTGGATTTTAAATGCTAAAGGACAACCAATGCAACCAACACGAGAAAAACTATAAATCTATCCATATTGGATTTTAAATTATAATAAGAATGATGTTCCATAGCAGTACGCATAACTATAAATCTATCCATATTGGATTTTAAATACACTTACAACAGCAAGCCCAAGCAAAGCACTCAAACTATAAATCTATCCATATTGGATTTTAAATAATTTTTTGTTTAATATACTATATCATAACTCCGTCCTATAAATCTATCCATATTGGATTTTAAATGAGGACATTATAGAATTATTAGGAATGACAGACTGTCTATAAATCTATCCATATTGGATTTTAAATATTTTTGTTTTAGCTTTTAGATTGTGAGGCGCTCCGCTATAAATCTATCCATATTGGATTTTAAATAAGCCCTCACAGATCTTCGGTGTGTTTGTGACCTTACTATAAATCTATCCATATTGGATTTTAAATTTTGAAGTGCGTTTGGTACATAGTCATTCGGACTACTATAAATCTATCCATATTGGATTTTAAATTCTTTAAATTTTTTCTCACAAGTGCCATTGAAGTTACTATAAATCTATCCATATTGGATTTTAAATCCTCTCTGATAAAGAATTTTTTTGTATCATTATTAACCTATAAATCTATCCATATTGGATTTTAAATTAAAGTCCTTAACTTCTTTTGGATACGCACAATTTCTCTATAAATCTATCCATATTGGATTTTAAATGAATCAGTTACTTTATATCTGTCAGGTGTTAGTTCCTATAAATCTATCCATATTGGATTTTAAATTTCGTAACTCTGACAGCTTCGTCGTAGATTTCATCGTCTATAAATCTTACCATATTGGATTTTAAATAATGTCACAAGCAAGCTCAGCTTTATCGTTATACTGCTATAAATCTATCCATATTGGATTTTAAATATGAAAGCACTAAAAGCTGACCTTATTAAAAACAGCTATAAATCTATCCATATTGGATTTTAAATGCAAATCTGTGTATGTACCTTGTGCAACAATGATTCTATAAATCTATCCATATTGGATTTTAAATGTTTTTAATGAAGTTGCAAGTGTTCTAAAGTACAGTTTACAAGGGACTACACAGGGTAGGTATCTGACGGGAGGGGTGCC
>ENA-OOXE01001770-OOXE01001770.1-human-gut-metagenome-genome-assembly--contig:-NODE-1770-length-10168-cov-2.988431_pt1 | contig 10168 bp, 7 predicted proteins | sample MGYA00241585_ERZ501339 | MGnify/ENA primary metagenome ERZ501339 (study PRJEB25962, sample SAMEA1972463) | human gut metagenome | biome: human gut; feature: human-associated habitat; material: faeces...
CTTATAGGGCTAGTACAAACCACCGGCTAAGCCGGTGGTTTTGATTTTTTTACCTCTGTTAAATACTCTTTTGTTAATTTATCTAATTTAATATTTTCAATTGCTATTTCACTGTTCGAACTTTGTAATCGTTCTTCATGAATTGCCTTTCCAATTTGTACGATTTCACTATTATCTTCAAGATTCAACCTATTTCCATGTAAATAACACTGTCTTTTACAATGGAAATAATAATTGATTAATGTTCCATTAACTCTCATAGACTCCTCCTTAAAATTAGAAATTAATCAAATGTGCTTATAAATTTATGTTATTGTTTAACTAATGCTGTATCAGTGCAACAGGCATCATCTAATTTCATTTCAAAACATCTCATGTTATTGTTTAACACACATTAACTGGTCTGCATTATGGAGCAGATCACATTTCAAAACATCTCATGTTATTGTTTAACCTTTGGAACGGAAGATAGGATGGAAAATATTATTATTTCAAAACATCTCATGTTATTGTTTAACCAAGAATCTTCTCTCGTCGTCTTATCCCTGCCTCATTTCAAAACATCTCATGTTATTGTTTAACTACACTAGCAACAGAACAGCAAAAAGCAACATTGATATTTCAAAACATCTCATGTTATTGTTTAACACACGTGTCGAAGCAATATCTCAGGAAGTTAACAAATTTCAAAACATCTCATGTTATTGTTTAACATGTTTCCGTAATCAGTAAATGTAGCTTTATGATCTTATTTCAAAACATCTCATGTTATTGTTTAACTTTTCTAAATTATATACCTTTTTTTGGTATTTTATTTCAAAACATCTCATGTTATTGTTTAACATCGTTAATTTTATCTTGTGAAGTATGTTTATTAATATTTCAAAACATCTCATGTTATTGTTTAACACCATTCAAGGTAAGCAATAAGTGCTGTTTATACAATTTCAAAACATCTCATGTTATTGTTTAACTGTTACTTCCCTGTCAATGTCGCGTTCTTTTTTTTATTTCAAAACATCTCATGTTATTGTTTAACCTGTTTCGATCTTATAATAAGCCGGCTGTAAGTTTGATTTCAAAACATCTCATGTTATTGTTTAACCTTTCATGCGCCCATGCACCCAGTTTTGTGTCGATTTCAAAACATCTCATGTTATTGTTTAACTAGAGCAGATCCGGACGATACATCCAAACTACTAAAATTTCAAAACATCTCATGTTATTGTTTAACGTCCGCAGAGTATCCAAACGTAAATAAAATAATTTAATTTCAAAACATCTCATGTTATTGTTTAACATTTTTTATTTGTGCCATCAATACTTCCAGAACTATTTCAAAACATCTCATGTTATTGTTTAACCAACGATTTTACGTCATTTTTTAATTGTCTTTTTAAAAAAACAACGATTTTATGTGCTTTCCATTGTTTTTCCCAAGTGCACCCTTAATTTACTGTTTTTCAAAAAAAGTACATATTTCAGCCATTTCTAACACTTTTTCTGGAAATCACTTGGTAAAATTTTGTACTTTTAAATATCAATAAATAATCCTCCTGATTGTTCCAACAGCTTTTTGTTTAACTTTCCGTTTTCAAAATATTGTTCTCCATCATAGATACATCGAAGTTCTCCTAAAATATCATTATATATTAAATCTGAATTTTTTTTGATTCTATATGTAAAATATTTAAGATTGCTTCGAGCAACCGAAAGTTTTATCTGCTTTTTTGCATATTCCATATCTGAATCTTCCAATATATTTTTGTATTCATTCCAAACTTCTTCGCCATCTAAAATAGTTCCATCCTCTAATTGAAGTCTACGACACAAAACAATATCCATGCTCCAGCTATTATCATCTATCAATTGCATTCTTTTCGCAATTTCAGAAAAATTTAACTTATTAATATTATTCCAAAAATCTTCTATTCCTTTTCCATCTGTGTTTTCGTTTAAGTTTTTACGGAGTAGTTTTAAAACCTGATTATAATAATCATAAAAATGTTTATTCTCCAAGATTTGCTGCATATTTCTTTCACATAATGTAAATTCACGATTTTTACGAAAATTCTTTTGATAAATTTTTTCCCATGAATCTATATAGAAAAAATACGCCATTCCTTTTCTTTTACATGAACGATTAATACGACCTAAAAACTGTTCTTCACTATCAAGTAAGGAAATATTTTTATAACCAACATCCATATCAATATCAACACCTGCTTCTATTACCTGCGTTGCCACTAAAATCAGGTCTTTCATTTCTCCATTTTTTATTGGATTTAATATTTTTTCACGTTCATAAATAGAATCATCTCCTGTAATACATTTTACATCACATTCTATTTCTTTTGATTCTATCAGCATTTGATAAAAAGTATAAGCTGAATCTTTTTTGATAAATTCAACCAATATTTTTTGTTGTTTTTCCTTATTCTCAATAATGTGTTGTAACAATTTCTCATATGTTATTTTATCATCTTCTAATAACTCATAAGATATCTTGACTCGGTTCTTAAAAATCGGATGTTCAAAATATAAATTTCGATTTTGCATTAAATGAACTACTTGATTTTTCTCGTCTGTTAACACTTCTAAATTAGGCAATGTTGCTGACATAATGATAATTTTCATACCCATTAACGAAGCACAATATTTTAACATTGTAATAATCTCTGTCCAAATATAATTACGATAACTCTGAATTTCATCCAGAACAATTACAGAATCTGTTAGCTGATAAAATCCAAAAATATCTTCTTTTTTTGATCCAAATAAAACATTAAAAAAACTCACATGCGTTGATAAAATCATTGGGTAATTCAAAAATTGTCGATCCAATAACGCTTCTTGATAATAATTCGTAGAATCTTCATTTTTAATATTTTCTTTTACTGTAATCGGTGTCAATGAGTTTACCACAACAATTTGATCCTGTAATTTCTTATCTTTGAAAAGCTTACTCAATGTTTTCATATTTTGTTCAACAAGCGTATTAAATGGGTAAATATAAAATAACTTCTTTCCATGTTCACCCATTAAATGAAAACTCAATTGTAATGCTGTATTACTTTTTCCACTTCCTGTTGGAGCTTCTAAGAAAAACAGCTCATTATCTAAATGTTTATTTAATTCTTTTTCTGCATCAAGAAATAATTCACTTCGAAGTTCATTCATATCTGTAATAGATTCAAGATGTTTGTCTTTCTCTATATATTTTGTATGTTCATAGTTGCGAATACTCTTTGAAATATCTGAATTCTTATATGATTCTTCATATTCTGCAATTGATAATCCATCTGCCAAATCATCTTTTTTCATATCTTGCATAAATTCCGTTGTCGCATGATAATCACTTGCTACAAGTAATGAATATGCAAGTCTGTAATAAAAATATTTTTGTATGCTCTCTTCTTTTTCAAAGTTCTTCTTTGCACTATAATGTTTCTTAAAAACATTGAAAATATTCTTTTCATTCTGTTTTTGTATCTTTGGAAATTTATTCTGATCAGACAAAAAATGAATCAATTCTCTTTTTTCTGGACTGTCCGTACACTCTGCATAACTGTTAAGTGACTCTAAATCGCTATGATGCCTGGATATAATATAAGCATGTTCCCAGATTATGACCATCATTTTCTTTTTCTCTTTTTTATCAAATGCTTCTTCTTTTTCTAATAAATCAAAAAAGTAATCCAGATATAGAATAGAAGATAAAAAAGAATGTTCTGTACCAGAAAGTCCTTTCAAACTTTCTGGTATAGAATCATCATTATTTTTCATCTTTTTTCGTTGAAAATTCGGGTTACATTTTCCAATATCATGAAATATGATCATCTGCCATAACAACTTAATCATCCACCGATAAACAGCTTTTTTGTTTTTAAACTCCAATGCTTCACTAAATCTTCGTACCACACAATCAAGTTCTTTTTGATAAAATATTCTTTCAAAATAATATTTGCAACGATTCGTATGTTCTTCTAACGTCTCATAAATCGTAATACAATCTTTTTCTTTCATATGTGCATAAACAGGATAGTCAAACGAAGCAACATCTTCTAACTCAATAAAAGGTAATATGTTTTTCTCCATCTTCATAAATTTCTGTAAAAGCCTCCTCAACTGGTGCATTCGTTAATATAAACTTCTTTAATTCATGATGATTTGTTTCTAAATTCAATGTTAATGGTAAATATTCCTCATATTTAAAATCCATTTCATCTTGATCAAAATCTAATGATTCACTAAGACTTAAACTCTGAATCGTAAGATTCTCAGCATCAACATTTTTAACTTCCACATATTCGGCTTTTTCTATTGTTGCCGGATGATCATTTTTCCCTAAATACGGAATATATACACACTGGCTGTGAATGATCATGTTCGCTAATTTCTGACTTTCATCATTATTCAACATAATATAAATCGTCCAAGATGGACCTTCAAGCCATTGTTCTTTTACAATCAAATTTCCACCTTGTTCCTGAGATGCATAACCTACAGAATTATTAAATTGTTGAAATTTCTTATTAAAATATCCATTCTCAGAATTTGGGACAATTGAAATTTTTACATCTTTTAGCTTCTCATAATATTCTGGAAAGTCTGTTATTTCATAACCATATCCTTTATATCCTAAAATTGCTCCAAACATTCCAAGTAATGCTGGCTTATGAATATTTCCATAAGTAAAATAGCAAACTGAATTTACCATCGGTACCTTAAAAAATGCTGTTTTCCCCGAAAGGATAAATTTTAGTGCTTTCATATATTACACCTCTTTTCGTGTAACAATATGATAATATTTTGCTCCTTCTAAATCATCTGCAATTTCTGTTGTACTTGGATTATAGTAGATTTCAATTGACTTAATCTGCTCTTTTAATGTTGCTAATACTTCTCCTGCAGAGATATGAATCGTATTCTTGTTTTCACCTTTTTCAAAAGTTATATACTGTGTTAAATTTGGTAAATATAAATGAGGTTCTGTTTCAACAAACATCGCAAACTCATTTTCACATCCTTCTTTTGCGTTCGTTGAATAAGAAGTGGCAGAAACTAAGGCTGTTTCTTTAAATTTATTATAATCATCCTCTGTATAACCTTCAGTAACTCCAAGTTCCATATATTCTCTATATGCAGCCGGATTTATTACAAATGGGTAGAAATAATGCGCTTCATCAGTTACAATCTTTGTTCCTAATGTAGAATTTTTTGCCTCTCCTTTTTCTTCAGTTGCTTTAGTTGCATCTCTGAAAGGAGAAAGAATTGGCTGTTCCTGTGGTTCACATTCTTCGTATTTATTAAATCCCTGTCCAAACTGTACTGCTCCTGTAATTGATATATTAACAGATGCTTCTGCAAAAGTTGCTCCAAAATTCTTAACATCAACAGCTTGAAATAAATTTTCCAAAACTTCTTTGACATCCGTATTCTTTTTTAAATCTTCTACCTGAAATAACTGTTCATATCTTTCTTTTAAACTTCTTGGAATTAATGAAGTGGCACCTTTTTTACCTTTTTCAAAACGTAAGGACTTAATGTATAACACCTTATCTCCCTGATCATCCCACATTTTTTTCATTGGGTATTTTAAAGCTTTATCACTTCCAAATATTTCTCCATTAGTAATTGTTTTTGGATATCCTGAAAAATCTGCATTCCAGTTTGCCATAATTGCTGAAATTCCTAATACACCATAAACTCTTTTATCCATTGTTCATTCCTCCTATTCGTTATCCTCATCGTCCGTTTTCTTTTCATACATTAATGATGGTGCTGTAAAACCTGCCATGATCAATTCATGTTTTATTTCTTTTGGTTCATACTCCATTACATGAGATAAAAGTTGTGCATTTCTGCCTCCATTAATGTGAATAATTTGATAGTTATATTTCTTATACATCCGCAGTAATCGTTGTTTTATAACTTTTGAATTCTTTGCATTAAAAAATGGATTTACATAAGACTCTGTTTTATTATTCGCTTTACTTAAATGCAACAAATAAGAAACTGCCTGTCCTACAGCATACGAATATTCCTCATCTGATATAAAATCCCATTCCACATCTTTTGCTACATTAATATGTTCTCTCAGTTGATTTCTAATCTCACTCATATGAACTCCTACCTCCTGATCATCTAAATACTCTAAAAGTGACCATCTTAAATTAAATTTTCTCTGTGCTGCAAATGTTTCATCATTTAAGATTGAATTCTTAATTAAAGCTAACGATACATCATCCAATATTTTTACCAATTGATTTTGTTCTCCACGCCAAAACCAATTTGCTAAAATATTTCTACTTTTTAAGATAGATTGCTTTAAACAATCGTCATAAATGTTCATATCTTTTGCATCTGTAAAAAAATTATTCTTTAATTTTCCTTCAAAAAATATGCCATTGATCAAATCCATAATTACCCATTGGTCTTCTATCGCTTCATCATAGTGAATCTTAGATTTTTCTATTCTTTCCTCAGGGATCTCAATATAGTTTTTTAAAACAAGTCCCGGTTCCAACTTTGTTTTATAATGAGTAATCACATCCGCTTCACAAATCTCAGCACCAGCTTTCCCCATTCTACATCTTAAATAATATCCACTCACTATATCTTCTGGCTTATCTTTATTTGTATACGAGCAAATTTTTTTATCTATATTATCCACATAAATGTGAAATCGTTTTTTTGATACTTGTCCAAAAAGATAATCAAAAAACTTTGATTGCAATAATGCACTTTCTTGGTCTAACAAATATGGAACTTTCACTTTTCTTGTCTTATTTTCCAAATATGGCTTTTTACTGTTCATTCCCATATTATCATTTGGCAAACCAACAATTCCTTTTTCAAACTCCATATTAAAATTATTATTATTGTAAATATTCGGAATTAAATATCTTTCACTTTCAATTTTATAAATTTCTTTTGTTTTCTTTTCTTCTTGATACACAAAAAATAATTTTACATAATTCTTTTTCTCAAGATTTATGTCTTTCCAAATATCTTGCTTATTGGCTAATATGAACTTCTCTATTTTATCTATTGCTTCAATGTCAGGCTGCCCCAATCTTTCTTCTGCAACATGATATAATGCTCTTGCTTGTGTTTTTTTTTCATATTTTTTATTTGGGTTTCTTAAAATTTCATAATATTGTTGAATAATTTCTTCTGATAATTTTCCTGATGTGACACTTTCTTTCTTGACTGCTAACGATAGATAGTTGTTTGAATGAATTACTTTTTTAGGATCTATTGGTTTATTCATTTCGAGTAGTTTACTTTTATAATCTAATTCTTGAATCAACAAATAATCCATATCATTGCTTATATCTACAGTATTTGTTTTTTTGTTAAAAATGATATCTACAGGATCTTTTATTACCCAACCATCATCTTTCATTACAATTAACCGATAGGTTCCGTCTTTAGGAATATAAGCATCTGTTATAATGCGCTCTCCTTTTTCTTGTAACATAATCTGGAATACTTCCATTGCTTCTTGTAACATAAAGAATCTTCCCTCCTTCCCTATAAATATTTGTAATTCACAAATCCGAGTCCCCTTGCGTTATTACAGCCCAAGCCTACTCCCAATGCAAAATAAGCCAATTCTTGTGACAATTGTTCATTTGATATTCTAAAGCTCAATTTGTCCCCTAACAAATTGATATTTTTATATGAAACTTTAATCGGCACTCTATTATTAAATTTCATTACATCATACAACAAAATATCCTCACTAATATTTTGTCCCGTAAATTGTTTATATTTTTTAATTAGATTAATCTTAATTATTTTTTCAAATTCAGGAACTGTCATGTTTCCTCTCCAATACCCCTCATCCGTCTTAATTACAATTGGTGTAATAGAATAAAGTTCTTCAATATGCTTTTTAGGAATAATTCTTAACTTTCCACCAATTCCTAGAAGTTCTTTTGATGTATGAGCATATAATTTCTCAGAGAAAAATTCTGCTAATTCTTGTTTTACGGTTCTGATTCTTAGAGTATAAACCTTACCTTCTTTATAAATACCATCTTTTTCAATTGGCCATGGTGCATCTGTTACATAGTATTTATAACCTTTATTTTCATGATATTGTAAAAATTCTTGATCTTTTGCAAGTACACTGTCTAAAAAGTAATTTATTTTTTCTGCTATTGTTTTATGATTTATGCTTTTTAGAAATTTGAGCTTGCATTGGTATTCAAATACCAGCATCAGCATCCCTCCATTCACTGTTTTCTTTGGTTGATTTGTTGTAATACATTACATGTTACGGTTTAAGATAAGAAATATTACCTTTTCTTGTATAAATTTCAATACATTTATGTTATTGTTTATACATAATAATACTCTTTCTTTTCTTATTTGTCAAATAGCTTTTAATAATTACCTTTTCTTTTATAATGATTAATATTCTTTTTTAGATAAAAATAAGTATGTAGCACCGACTATTTTATACCTTCGTTAAATGTTATTTAGACATCTTATGTTATTGTTTAACCAGAGGGTTGAATATACACTTTCTAACATTTTGTCATTTCAAAACATCTCATGTTATTGTTTAACATCATCCGTATTTATTATGGATGGGAATGAGAAAATTTCAAAACATCTCATGTTATTGTTTAACGCAACTGTGGTTTGACGGTATTAAAGATCTACTTGAATTTCAAAACATCTCATGTTATTGTTTAACACCTGGGTAAAACAGGACAACATCCCGGCAACGTGATTTCAAAACATCTCATGTTATTGTTTAACAGAATACAAAAAAAGAATTGTAACTCAAATGCTGTTATTTCAAAACATCTCATGTTATTGTTTAACTGTATTCCTGAGCTTCATTCCATTCTTCTTCACTCAATTTCAAAACATCTCATGTTATTGTTTAACGAGATTTTTGCAGGACATTAGCTTGGTCGATTTTATTTCAAAACATCTCATGTTATTGTTTAACTCTATCAGAATAATAGATCTTTTGCCTATTCCACTATTTCAAAACATCTCATGTTATTGTTTAACTTCATATCCACTCGAAGCAATGAGATCATCACAGATATTTCAAAACATCTCATGTTATTGTTTAACATCTTTGCACAGCAGAAAGCTTTAGGAGATTCCGCATTTCAAAACATCTCATGTTATTGTTTAACTTTTTCTCCGTTGTCCTTGTCTCTGCACTGCATCAATTTCAAAACATCTCATGTTATTGTTTAACCGATATGACCTCTGACCAGACTACCCTTCGCATTAATTTCAAAACATCTCATGTTATTGTTTAACATCAAACTAATTTCCGCAGAGTTTTCCGCAATTCCATTTCAAAACATCTCATGTTATTGTTTAACAACTACTGCTGACGAAAGCAAGACTGGAGAAGTCGTATTTCAAAACATCTCATGTTATTGTTTAACATGGTTATCTTTTAATTTAAATTGGCAAGCAAAACGCATTTCAAAACATCTCATGTTATTGTTTAACCAACGAAAAATCGTTATTTTTAAATAGATTTTTTACAAAAAAGAACGATTTTATAAGCTTTTTCAATATTTTTACCACCCCCCCCCTTACTAATTTTAACCTTTCTTGAAAAACAACGTATTCTAGCCGTTTTTACTACTTTTTCAAAAAATCACTTGGTAAAATATCAAAAACTTCATTTCCCCATGTTTCTTAACACTTCCTATTATGAATCCAATCAATCAAATATGCAACCCTAATATACAAATCCATATATAAACATAAAATTCTCTCTGAACAATATTCCTAAATTACCCAAGAATATCATCCAGAGAGAACTCAAACCCTCTATTCCCTATACACTTCCACCTACTCCTCCGTCTTAATCGAACTAATCACCACATCCCCCAACTGACACCCCACTTTCCGAACAACAATATCCTCAATCTGACTCCTCTCAACCTTCGACAGATCCTTCTTATTCACCAACACATCCACCTTTCCATTCGTAATCGTAACAATACTATTCAGAAATCCCTTAGCCCCCAGCAGATTCTCCGCTGCAGTCTCCATCTCCATCTGCTCTGACAACATTGCCAGTTTATCCACTGCATCCTGTTTCACACTATCTTTCACCGTCTGATCCTTAATAATCTCCTCCAGTGTATCCTTCGCCTTGCTATGTGTCTGC
>ENA-OOXE01001771-OOXE01001771.1-human-gut-metagenome-genome-assembly--contig:-NODE-1771-length-10168-cov-1.968160_pt1 | contig 10168 bp, 9 predicted proteins | sample MGYA00241585_ERZ501339 | MGnify/ENA primary metagenome ERZ501339 (study PRJEB25962, sample SAMEA1972463) | human gut metagenome | biome: human gut; feature: human-associated habitat; material: faeces...
TATCTGTAGATAAAGCAACCACTTTCTTGACCCCGGTATCCAGTGCGGCATCAATGACGTTCTGCGCACCATGAATGTTGGTCTTGATAGCTTCTGCGGGATTATATTCACAGGCAGGAACCTGCTTCAGAGCTGCGGCATGAATCACATAATCGACTCCTTCAAACGCTCTGGTGAGACGTTCCTTGTCTCTGACATCGCCGATGAAGAAACGGAGCTTGCCGGCATACTGCTTGAATTCGTTCTGCATGATAAACTGTTTGAATTCATCGCGGGAATAAATGATGATCTTCTTGGGATTGTAGTTATCCAGTACATATTTGGTAAAAGCCTTACCAAAACTACCGGTACCACCTGTGATCAAAATGGATTTATCATCTAATAACATAATGTCACTTTCGAAACTTAAATTCTTTATCATAATAACATATTGTATGGAAAAACGCAATTATTACGCAGTTTATATTATCCTAATGATATTTAACAAATAAATAAAAGCAAAAGGGATGCAGTATGAAGTATAATAGGAATAAAAGAATGCCTTACGGCAGTAATTTAATAGCGATCTGCGGAGGTGAAAATATACTTGAATATGTCAAAACCAAATAATTTAGCCGTTTTATATCCTGGCCTCATTAGGCAGTGGGATTATGAGAAAAACAATGGACTTACTCCGCAGGAAGTTACTGCCGGTTCTCAGAAGAAAGTATATTGGATCTGCGAGAAGGGGCATTCTTTCGACATGGATATCCGAAGCAGAACGAAAGGGCAGGGGTGTCCTTATTGTAATAACAGAAGAATTTTGCCGGGATACAACGATCTGGCCACCTTGAACAAAGAACTGGCAGCGGAGTGGAATTGGGAGAAAAACGGCAATCTGAAACCTACGGATGTGGGGACAGGCTCTAAAAACAGAGTTTGGTGGAAATGCGATAAAGGTCATGAATGGCAGGCACGTGTGATTCAGAGAAATGGTGGCACGGGATGCCCGGTGTGTGCGAATAGAATCGTTTTAAAATCCTATAATGATTTTGCATCACAGCACCCGGAGCTGCTGTCGGAATGGGACTACGACAGAAATGAGATTGACCCGTCAGAATGTGCATGCTTTAGCAGAAAAAGGGTATGGTGGAATTGCAGAAGAGGGCATCATTGGAAGGCGACTGTCAGCGACCGGAGCAAGGGAACGGGATGCCCTAAATGTTCAGAGGAACGCAGGGTATCTTTTCCGGAAAAGGCAATCCTCTATTATTTGCGCCTACATATAGAGAATGTACAGGCAAATTACAGGGACGAGAACATAGCACCTTATGAACTGGATATTTATTTGCCGGAATATCGTCTGGCAATTGAATATGACGGAACTTACGGACATTCTAGGGGAAACGGAATAGCCAGAGATCTTCGGAAAAACCGGAAATGTGAGGAAAATCACATTGCACTGGTCCGGATACGGGAGAAGGACTGTCCGGAACTGAATGATTCTTCTTTCGATTACAGACTGGAAGACAGAAATGGATTAAGGGATGCAACTTATTTTTTGTATCAGTATTTATCAGATAAATACGCAGTTGAGATACACATGAAAGAGGATGAGGTGGATCCGGAACGGGATGCGGCAGAGATTTATTCACTGATTGCATTCAGCGAGAAAGAAAATTCAATTTTGAAAAAGGCACCTCAGATTGCAAAAATGTGGCATCCCACAAAGAACGGCCGGGTAACGCCGGAAGATATTTCTGTCGGGTCCAGTAAAAAGTTCTGGTGGCAGGGAGATTGCGGTCACGAATGGATGAGTACAGTTTCTTATGAAATCAGCAGTGGAAAGTGTCCTTATTGTTCCGGAATGCGGGTTTTACAAGGGTTTAATGATCTGGCAACGGTGAATCCGGCAATTGCAAAAGAATGGGATTATGAAAAGAATGATGAATTATCCCCGGAGAAAATTACTGCCGGAAGCGGTAAAAAAGTATGGTGGAGATGTGAAAAAGGTCATTTCTGGTATGCTTCCATTGTTTCAAGAAATCGAGGAAATGGTTGCCCTATCTGTGCAAATCGTATTGCTTTAAAAGGATACAACGACATTACTTCAAATGAAAGACTGCTGAAATCATGGGATTTTGAGAAAAATAGTGGACTGGATCCAACAAAGTTTAGCATTGGATCAGAGAAAACAGTATGGTGGCTTTGTCCTGTGTGTGGATGCGAATGGAAGGCAATGATCCGCCGACGGGCGGAGGGAAATGGCTGCCCGGAATGTGGGAAGAGGATCCGATATGCAAATTCCAGAAGGAAGATGGTAAAAGACAGAGGGAACCTTGCGGAGAAGAATCCCGCTCTGCTGGAAGCGTGGGATTGGGAGAAGAATACAGTCAGTCCCTATGAAATCCTGGCAGGATATACGAAAAAAGTTTGGTGGAAATGCAAACAATGCGGAAATGAATGGGAAGCCACGGTGATCTCCAGAAATAATGGACGGGGCTGTCCTGCTTGTGCCGAAAAGAGCAGAGCCGCAGCGAGACAAAGGAAGCTTTTGAGTAAAAAGCAGCCGATTACCATGACGCATCCGGAACTGATGCAGGATTGGGACTATGAGGAAAACAGCAACCTGAATCCTGATTTTCTGACAGCGGGTTCCGGAAAAAGAGCAGGCTGGAAGTGCCATCTCTGCGAGACGAAATGGACGGCAGTTATTGTGGAAAGAACCAGAGGAAAGGGCAAATGCCCGAAATGCAGTAAACATTGAGAGGAGGAACGGCATGTATCATCCAACAGTAGAGGAATTGAATAAAACACCATGGGAAAAACAAATGGCACAGCAAATGACTCTTGATAATTCAGGGGTAACGTTATCCTATCGCAATGTACTCTATATCATTCAACAACATTTAAAGACTTTATATGGGGATATGGCAGACTGGAACAAAAATCTGGGAATCTATTTGCGGTCAGAGGAAAGAAAGCATTCGACATTGTTCGTGGATAAGATAGAAAATGTACTGGAAATTACTACAGATCATTTGCAGGCTGCAATGCAATTTGAAGAACAGAATCAAAGGATGGCCGCAATGGCATGTGAACTGTATCAGAACTGGTGTAATACCCAGAATGTGCAGTCACTGGCACAGGCTGCGGAGATACTGGGAGTGTTTCCGGGAGAGAGCAGGATTTCTCTAAATGAGTATTACGTAGTATTTCCCGGAGAAAAAGAAGAACGGAAAAAAATCAGGGCGCAAGTTTTGCCGGACGAAAATTCTATCAGGCTTCTTTCGATGGTTGTTAATTTGATGGTTTCGTTTTACCGGGATGGTTTATTGTGTACCTATCCCGGTGTGGGGACAATGATTACGCAGCCGAGAGGAAAGCTTTTCTGGAGAGGAGAAAACGCATATTACGGCTCTTCGAAACCGAGTATTTACAGGAGCACCGGAAATTTGTCCCCAGGGATATTCCAGGCAGTGACCAAAATGAGATACGATGAGTGTGGCAAACTGTTGGATCAGATGGAGGCACCATTGCAGTGGTCCAGACAAATCAGCGATGTTTCTTACATGGCGATTATGCAGCATTATGGATTGCCCACGCATATGCTGGATATTACCGGTGATATAAAAACGGCTCTCTTTTTTGCGTGCTGTAAGTGGAAACAGGAAGATTCATTTAGCAGATGGGAGCCTCTCAGAAAGTGTGATTTTGAGAAAAAGGATTCCAGACCCAATGTGGCTGAAATAGGTGGAGATTCCCGGTATGGAATGATTTATAAGGCAAGGACGGAGATAGAAGATCTGATGTGGCTGGTAGTGGAAACCGCAAAAAATAACTGTGGGGAAAATTCGGAATATCAATCCATGGAAAAGCATGTGATACCGGTGGGGTATCAGCCGTTTAACCGGTGTAGGTCGCAGCATGCCTATATGGTTCTTGGAATACAGGATCTGTATCTGGATGCACAATTCGATAAGGCGAAATTCTTATTGGATGAGGATTTCTGTGAATGGATCTATGAGGAAATGGAAAAAGGCGAAAAAATATATCCTCATAAGGATGTCCCCGATATTACCAAATACATTTCAAAGATAGCCAATACACATATATTTAGCAAAAGTGTTTTTGATGAATACTGCAAATTAAATCAATACAATCAAAAAAGAAGTGAAATATTAAAGAATAGTCTGAAACAGGAGGGATTTTTCATTAGTGACAGAGAACTGACGTTTATAGAACCCGACAAATTAAAGCAACTGAATGAAAAATATACGTTAGAGGATGCCCGGAGAATAGCCGATATAAAACCGGTAGCCAAGCCTATGATAGTGATAACCGGGTAAATGGTAACAGCACCTGAAAATTTTGGTGCATAAACTCATGATAAAAAATTTAAAAATGTTTGTAAGATTTTGTCATTTATTGTCATGTACTAAATAGAGGGATTTTATATTACAGGACAAAGGTGGTAGCTAAATGTATGATACTGAAGAAAAATGTATGGAATTGGCGGAGAAACTTAAGAAAATATGTGAAGCCAAGGGAAGTACACCGTACAAACTTGCTAAAGAAGCAGGTATTTCTTCGTCTACAATAAGTGAATTCTTGAAGGGAAATTCAAAACCAAGAATTGATACATTACTGATTATTTGTAATCAACTTGGGATTTCTATGACGGACTTTTTGGAAGAACGGGAGGTTATGGAACAGTATGCCAAGGAGGAAGAAGAACTGGTAAAAGTATATAGAAGTTTATCAGGAGAGAAGAGAAAGCAATTAGGTACATATGTGAAAATGCTTGAGGAATATAGCGGGAGAATAGATGACTGAGAATAAAAAATTGAAAAGAAAATTAATTGTACAGTCATTTTTGCCATTGTCGATTCTTATAGTAAAATGGATGCTCATGGAAACCAACAAAGGAGACGCGAGACGGAAATCATGATGCAATTCTGGCCAGAGAAGTTTCAGACACTCCAAAGCCGGATTTTGCTGTATTTGTTGGATATGCAAATAATGTGGATGTCTGGTGGATGGAAGCTAAATATTCTGCTGAGGCAACTCAGGAAAATAGCATAATAAGCAGATATCGCTTGGATGCAACTATTGTTAGCGCAATTTTGTCACGCAATATTTCAAAAATCATTTTTGTTACAAATTTAGAGATAGCATCAAAAACAATTGCGGATATTCGAAAAGCTTTGATATTCTCCAATAGTTGTAGCGAGGTGAAATTCTATACAAAAAGTCATTTGGAAAACTGGCTTTTAGACAAGCCGTTTTCTTTTTTTGGATCTAAATTTAAATGTACTCTTGATATGTATAATCAATTAGAAAAACCATATTTCAACCATATTGAAGAACTTTCTTTTTACTCTATACCCTGTTTTTTGCATTATAACTTCACATCAAAAAATTTCTATGGAAAAATATAGAAATGGTAAAAAACAATTTTTTGATAGTATTGAAGTGAACGTCACCAGTAATGATATATGTACACTTCTTGGCAATAAAAATATTGATGTTGATGCTGCTGGCATAACAACACTTTTTAGAGTATATTGAAGATGCCGAAATTCTTGGCATAATAAATGAATGTATTCCCTTTACCGTTAATAATTTGAACGAGATTGTCCCCAATAAACATTATCTAAAATACCCGGGATTGTTACATTCTTTTGCGCAGGAAATTGGTAGTTTTCATAGTTCTAGAGAAATAAAGCAATTTTATATCGACTCTTTTTATAACAATGCAGTTCGATACATTAAAGGCACCTTTGTTTTTGATGATGTACTGTTGTTGCTAATCTGTATCATGAAAGACGGAGTACCCTATGCTGTTTTGCAGGAACTGGCCTTTAATAAAATAAAGTATCTGCTTGGCAAGAAATATATCATACATAACGGGGACTATGTTTATCCCAATTTTGAAATTTGGAACAAATATATCCCCCAAAAAGTTATTGAGGATTATAAGGAAAAAATTGTTCCCTGTTTACAAAACTTTATGGTACGAGATAAAGATCGCAAAGAATTGTACCAGTGTGCCTTAATAGAGTATTATCCTCAATATTATAATTTATATTTTGATTCAATTTATGAATACATTGATGTATGTTTTAAAAATAATAAATATAGCAAGGTTCTTTCTTTGTGCGAATCTCTTAAAAAGGGATCCGTATATTATGGAGGGCCTGCAGAAAAAATAGAGAATGTAAAATATTTTTTAGCTTTCAGCTATATGCATTGCGATATAAGCCAAAAAGCTCTTGGTATTTTTTATGAAATCACATCAAACTATAAATTAAAAGCGAAAGATAATTTATATTTTAAGGCAGAAGCGCAGATTATCGATGCAAAATATTGGAGCTTTCAAGAGTTTAAAACACTCCCGGCCTATATAAATGAGTTTAGAAAAAGTTGGAGTATTATTGAACCAAAGAATCCACAATTAGAAGCACGATCATTTTTAACTGCAACAAATCGCATGATGGTGACTTATCTTGCATTAGATAAAATAAGACTTGCAAATAAGTGGCTGCAGAAAAATGTAAGATTAGCTATTAAATATGAGTCTGATGAACATTTAGGATATACTTATATGGATTATGCAAAGGGTATTTATCATCTTAATCTTTCATTAGCTTTAAAATATTTAGAACTTGCAGATTTACATTTTCAAATGCCATCTGAGCACAGAAGGCATTTAGACTGTCAATGCGAAATACAATATGTCAAATTTCTACTCGGAACCGGCAGTATTGAACAATTGCAGTTATCTCAAGAAGCGTTATTTGAAAACCAATATTGGATTCAATACTATAAATGTCATTTGAAGCTTTCAGTTTGTTATATTTTAATGGGCAAAAGGGAAGAAGCATTACAGCATTTGTTAGAGGCAGAGGCCCCCGCTATTATGAAAAATGATGAACGGATCAAATATCTTTGTTGCATGATAGGTACTTTTCTGTATAGTGATCCGATACCATATGAAAATTTAGCCTTAGCAGGAACCTCTTATCATAAAATAATTAGAAATACGCATCTTAATTTTAAACAATCCAACGCTGTAATTTATAACGCAAAAGAGACCTCTCCATCATATAACTTAGATCCCAGAGTATGGTAATTTTCACTTTTTCAAATAAATCTGAGGGTATATAACATTACCATGAAGGTCTAAAATTATATCATGCACCATAAAAGATTTTCTGTAACTAAAAATCCGATGGTTATTTATAATATCTTTAAAGCTGTCTACCACAAAAAGAAGATTTGACTTACTTTGTAAAAAGGATGCCGGAACAGAATCTTCTAAGGATATCGAATTTTTAACCATAGATTTTTCAATATTATAATGTCCAATAAAGTTGAATGGAAGCTCCTTAAGAAGAATTGACCATATATTATCTCTTATTGAGCTTCCGTTTATCAATAAATAATGGTATTTGTAGTCTTCTTCTTGTAACTGCTCGTGATATATATCCGGGATATCTATTTTAATTTTGTCTCCCCAGCAATGCCAAAAATAACCGGTCTGATATGATTCATCTCGAAATCTGCGATTTCGCCCAGAGCCTTTTACATGGTAAGCCTTTGCTTCTGGATAATACATGCATTTATATCCTTTGCAATGTATTTTCAAAGAATATTCTAATCCTTCCCATGCATTGTAAAATAATTCGTTAAAACCATTTTCTTCAACAAAAAGGGAACGCCTAGTGATATAAAATCCTGAACCTAACGCTTGCCGTTCAGCCATTCTATGTACTATAGGGGCTTGTTGATCCAATCCATCAAATGCATGTGAAGTTTTATAAAAACCAAATATATGACCAGCACTTTGCACAAGATTAGTTTGAGGATATAAAATTAGTCCTTGCGCAACTCCAATTTCTGGTGATTTATCCATGAAGTTTATCATTTTGTACAGTGAATCATCAATAGGAAATGTATCTGAGTTTAAAAAAATCAAATATGGGGAGGAGGATAAAAATGCGCCAATATTGTTAGCTTTGGAATATCCAATATTTTCATTATTATAAATAACAGATATGTTTGGGTACATATTTTTGAGTTTATCTAAAAATTGAATTGTTTTTCTATCAGTTTCTCCATCAACCACAGCAAACACGTCTATATCTCCATTTATAATACCAAGCAGGTTACCAAAAAAATTTTCTGTTAATGCATATTCATTACTTAATGAGACAATTATACTAGCTTTATACATAACCACTCGCATCTCCTATCGTATGCACTGGCAAATAACTATATATTTTTTGCCATTTTTCCGGATCACATTCAACAGATAACTTCTAATTATCCCTTATAATCCATCCGCACTATATATAAATAAGTATATTATAAAATCATACAATTTCAAGAAAATTACATTTCGAAATACCGAAGGAACACAGCGGTTAAAACGAAGGAGTATACGAAGGAGTATAAATAAAAAAGTATGTAAGATTCTGTCGACTTTTGTCATGTATTATATAGAGACATAAATAAATGGCAAAGGCGGTAAAGCTATATGTACAATACCAAAGAAAAATGCAAAGAGCTTGCGGAAAAATTCAAACAGATCTGTGCTGAAAGAGGCACAACGCCTTATAAGATCGCTCAGAAATCCGGGCTATCTTCCTCTACGGTCAGTTGTTTTCAGGCGGCTACAACGGTACCGAGAGTAGATACCCTGATGATACTTTGCAACCAACTTGGTATTTCGGTCAGTGATTTCTTTGGAGAACGGGAAGTGTCGCAGACACAGACTGAGGATGAAGAAAATATCCTGAAAATGTATCGTAATCTGCCGGAGGACAGGAAAATGGCTTTATGGACTTACCTGAAAATGCTGAATCAGTATCAGGAAGACTAGGGACAAATGCAACATTCTGTGGTATGATGTGATAGTGACAGGCCATATGCGGCGGAAAAAATGACGCAGGAAGCCTGAAAGAGAACATCGAAAGGTATCGTACGATTATGAATACTATGACACAGGATACTTCCACCGGTCTTTGGAACAATAAAAACAGAAAAATTTTCTTCTGGAGCATCCTTGCGCTTGCCGTGATCCTGCGTTGCATCCGTTTTGTCACAGTGCCGGACGGTATCAACCAGGACGAGGCCATGGGAGCGGTGGATGCCTGGGCATTATCAAAATACGGAACCGACAGATATGGTACTTTTCTGCCGGTTCATTTTACTGCCTGGAGATACAGTCAGATGAGCGTTCTCCTTGCCTATTGCATGGTCCCCTTTATCAAACTGTTCGGATTCAACACGGTAACGGTGCGTCTGCCGATGGTACTGATCTCCTCCGGCGCGGTGGCATTGGTATATCTTGTGGGCAGGAAATTATTCTCTGAACGGATCGCCCTGGTGGCAATGCTGCTGACCGCTGTGAATCCCTGGCAGTTTATGCAGAGCCGCTGGTCGCTGGATTGCAATCTCTTCCCGCATATTTTCCTGCTGGGATTTTATTTACTGCTTCTTGGATTGGAAAAACGACGCTATTTATACTTGTCCATGGTCTTTTTCGGACTGACATTTTACTGTTACGGTATCGCTGCCTATTCCGTAACTGCATTTCTTTTTGTATTCTTCATATGGTGCCTGTGGAAGCGCCGGCTGAAATTCCGGGAAGGATTGCTGTGCGCACTGATCTTTACGGTAGTGGCCCTGCCGGAAGTCATCGTTCTGGGAATCAACGCGGTACACTTTGGCAGAACCATAAGTACTCCGCTTTTTACCATGCCGTAATTTCCGGACAGTGTGAGAAGCGCAGATATTCTGCTTTTGAACTTTTCCTTTGCACAGTTGGGGAAAAATGCCTGGGCTCTGTTCAGCCATGTATTCCTGCAGCTGCCGGATATTTTTTTCAATTCGATTCCGGCTTTTGGCCCGTTGTATCATGTGTCGATCCCGTTTGTCTTTGCGGGGATCATTGTATTTACCATACAGCTCTTCCGGGAGAAAAACATTGAAAAACAGACACGGATGCTGGCATTATGGGGCTTCCTGGTCACCGGGATCTGGGTCGGCCTGATCACTTACGAAGTCAACATTAACCGTGTGAATATTATTTTCTATCCAATCACCCTGTTATGTGCCTACGGAATCGGTCTGGCGGTTCGAAAATGGAAAAAGCTGTGGCCGGTGGTCGCAGCTGCCTATG
>ENA-OOXE01001772-OOXE01001772.1-human-gut-metagenome-genome-assembly--contig:-NODE-1772-length-10164-cov-8.986646_pt1 | contig 10164 bp, 6 predicted proteins | sample MGYA00241585_ERZ501339 | MGnify/ENA primary metagenome ERZ501339 (study PRJEB25962, sample SAMEA1972463) | human gut metagenome | biome: human gut; feature: human-associated habitat; material: faeces...
GTCTGTCTGTCTGTCTGTCTGTCTGTCTGTCTGTCTGTCTGTCTGTCTGTCTGTCAAGACGGTGCTATCTTTTTCTGCAAATGTCAAGAGCAGATCACGATAATATTCATATTGTTTTTGACGTGCTTCAGTTTCTGCCGGTAAAGCAATATTCAAGTCAGTGCAGATAGTATCAAAATTGTCGAGAACTTCTACTAGTCTTCGTTGTATATCCAAATTCGGAACTGGAACTTTATACTCAAGTACTTTCTGAAAATCTAAAGAATCTACCGTTCCACCTTGTTTTTTTGTTTTTACTAAAATATCATTTCCTTTCCCCTGTATTACATGAAATGCGTACTTAGGAAGAATATCTTCATTTACAACAAGCATTTTTATATCCTGATTAATGGTAGTTTCAAAAGGTACATAGGCAACTGGAAAAGTATGCTTTAAAATTCCTGACCTTGTTACTACGGCAATACTATTTGCTGGATATACTGTCATAGATGCTTCTTTTACCGCTTTTTCTGTAATATGATCTTGTGTATCTACTAATGTTGATAATTTCATGTCTTTCGATGAAATCCAAGGAATTGTCCCTTTTTCCCAGAAACTCTTTTCTGACATAGATGGTGTTTTTCCACCAGACCACTTTCCCAACTCAGCAAGTGCCTTCATCGGATAGTTTCCATCATGAGAAAGTAATTTATCTCTGTAAAATTCATATTGTTTCTTCCGAGCTGTAAGCTCGGCTGTAAGTTCGGCTGTAAGCTCGGCTGTAAGTAACGTGAAAGAGTCCAAAATATGGACTATTTCATGTTGTACCTCCAACGGAGGTACAGGGACCTGCAACTCTGAATAGACACTTATCCAAAGTCTTTTATGCTCATCAGAAGAATAATTTAATAATCCCATTAAATGATATAAATACCGAATCAAAACATCCTTTTTTGAAGTAATCATTTTCATCGCTGATGACTTTACCTTAAATGGAAAATCAACCCATTTAAATGCACCAGTAAAATCATCAAAAATAATTACAGGTTTTTCAGGAGAAGCATTATAAATCCCTTCTTTTTCTTTTGTATATCCCAAAATAAAAGTTTGACCCGCTGTTAATACAGGTATTTCAAAATTATCATTATAATCAGTACTTTTTACAAGATATTTTGATGGTTGCTCATAGTCAGCTATATCACCAACTCTTCTATATTCTACCCCATCTGGGCAAAATTCCGCAATTAACTCATCTAATTTGCTCATGCTTCAGTCTCCTTGCTCAAAACAGCTTGTAATCTTTTTGCAAGTTTTTGTTTCAAATCAGCATCGTTTTTATAAAGAATGATATTATCTCCACTTACATCAAAATGAACTCTTTCACTATCAAAAAAACTTTGTTTGCAGGTTAAAATCAATTTGATTGGATGATTACACAACTGTAGTCCTCTGGTAATTCCGGCTTCATAATAAACACCACCACGATTTCCTGTTAAATCTGCAATCAAAGCAACAGAATCCGTTATTTCAGCAGTAATTTCTCCGATAATTGATCCATTGAATTGTTTTTCATCAATTCTCATAGCCAAATAATTCAACGATTGTATAACAGGCTTATATACCTGTTCATATGTAGAAGCAGTTTCCTCCGCAAACATCATAGCAACAAATATCTGATTTCTTTTCGTTATTGGCGGAATGGACACTTTGTCATATTTTTTCTTATAAAGTTGGCGTAATAATGCCACTAAATTATCGCAACGCTGAAAAGCATCTCCTTGCTTTTTTATGCCATCAATAAGCATCCAAGCTTCTTCGTTATTTTCATTAATTTCTTCTAAAAACGCCTCGACTTCATATACCCATTCACTAACATTAGGCTGTTTTGGATTATCAATCAATTTTTTCAACGCTTCTTTTTCATTCATAATTACACCTCGATTTCTGCGATAATCTTGTCAATCTCATCGCGAAGCACCTGTTCACGAGCTACAATTTCTTTGATTTCTGCATTCAACTTCACAATATCAATTTTCTCTTTAGTATCCTCAGCTTCCACATAGGTGGACACCGATAAATTATAATCGTTACCAGACACTTCCTCATAACTTGCCAGATGTACAAAATGCTTCACTTCTTCACGTTTTGTAAATACATCTACAATGTGATCAATATTTTCCGGCGTTAGTTTATTGTTGTTAGTAACCTTCACACACTCGTTTGTGGCATCAATAAACAACATCTTATTATCTGTCTTATTCTTTTTCATTACCATGATGCAGGTTGCAATCGAAGTACCAAAAAATAAATTACTTGGCAACTGAATAATACAATCCACATAGTTATTATCTACCAAATACTTACGAATTTTCTGCTCCGCACCTCCACGGTACATAATTCCCGGAAAACATACAATGGCAGCAGTTCCGTTAGACGCAAGCCATGACAGACTGTGCATGATAAACGCCATATCCGCTTTGCTCTTAGGTGCCAGAACTCCGGCTGGAGCAAAACGAGGATCATTTATGAGCAGTGGATTTTCGTCTCCCGCCCACTTGATAGAATACGGTGGATTAGACACGATCAACTCAAATGGCTCATCATCCCAGTGCTGTGGACTAAGCAATGTATCTTCACAAGCTATATCAAATTTATCAAATCCCACATCATGCAGGAACATATTGATACGGCACAGGTTGTAGGTTGTGATATTGATCTCTTGTCCATAAAAACCGTTACGGATAGCATCCTTTCCAAGAATTTTCTCAGCCTTCAAAAGCAATGAACCCGAACCACAAGCCGGATCATATACTTTATTGATTTCTGTTTTTCCTACAGTGCCAAGGCGTGTAAGCAATTCAGACACATCTGCCGGAGTAAAGAACTCTCCACCAGATTTTCCGGCATTCGATGCATACATGGTCATAAGGTACTCATACGCATCACCAAAGGCGTCAATGGAATGGTCTTTTACATCTCCCAGATTCATTTCGCCTACGCCATTCAGCAGTTTTACAAGTTTTTCATTACGCTTTGCAACGGTAGAACCCAGTTTATTGCTGTTTACATCATAGTCATCGAACAATCCGGCAAAGTCGCTCTCTGCCTCACTGCCTTTCGCTGATTCCTCAATGTGACGGAACACACGCTCCAGTGTTTCATTTAAGTTTTCATCATTCGCAGCATTGGCACGGACATTACAGAAAAGTTCACTCGGAAGGATAAAAAATCCTTTTTCCTCTACCAATCCTTCTCTTGCTTCTTCTGCATCCTCATCCGACATTTTTGCAAAGTCAAAACCGACGTTGCCCGCCTCAATCTCACCACTGTTTATGTAATTACACAGGTTTTCGGAAATATAACGATAGAACATCGTGCCAAGAACATAATTTTTAAAATCCCAGCCATCCACTGCTCCACGGAGTTCATCTGCTATTGCCCATATTGCGCGATGCAGTTCATCACGTTCTTGTTCTTTTTTAGTATCGATCATTCTATTTTCCTCCGTTGTCATTGGATATAAATTATATAGTAGTGCCTCTGCTACATTTAGCACCAATTATATTTCATCATTAAAACTAAAGATAATTTTAGTATACCATGCAATTACGCTTTTCGGATTTTTAATTATATCATTTTATAAAAAATGACATAATTAGGTTAAATTTGATATAAATAGAAGGAGAGATAATACTTAAGTTATCTCTCCTTCTGTTTCTACTCCTTCCGCTCCGGCAACATCCCCTTGATCTTCACGCCACTCAGATCCACATCCAGCACGATCTTCACCATCCAGAAGAACAATAACAGTACCAGCATCGGGATCACGCAGGAAGTAATGATCATCACGGCAACTGCCTCGATAAAGTGATTCAGGGAATTCTCCACCTTCTGTACCAGTTCTTCGGTAGAAACCGTCACGTTTTCCACAACATTTGCCACCGAATCTTTAGCGCTGGAAATAGCGTCTTTTGCCCAGTCGAAAATGTTTGAGACAGATCCGGAGTTATTGTTTTCCTTCTCCTGCACATTACCTGTAACAGTTTCAGAAGCTTCTGTTGTTCCGGTTCCGGTTGTTTCCGTCGCATTGGTATCATCCACCACGCCACTGTTTTCCAATATGCTCTGTGTGTTCTTGGCATCTTCAATGGTTGCTTCGATCTGGGCCTGATAGGTGTCACCGATGAGGTCGGAGATCTTCACACTGGCAGGAACCACGAAGGAGATCGCCAAGCCGAACACCGCAAGCTTTGCTGCCAGTTTTCGTACCGTGGCATTTGCAAAGATCAGATTGAATATCCACAAGCCGCAGGCAATCGGAATCAGGTAGGTAAATGCCACATAGCCGGTAATCGTCACGAGATATTTTTCCAGATAGATAGCGCAAAGGACTACCAGCAGGTATCCGCTGACATCTGCCATTTTCTCCGCGATGGGTGTTGCCGTGTCGCCCGGAAGCAAGGTGATCAGTGCAGAAGTCACCGTGGATGCCGCCGTCAGTTCCATGACAGTCTGTTTTTTCTCATCCAGAGAGGTGATGGTCTTCTGATGATTCTCCGGGGCGGAGGCGTATTTTCCTACAACCGTTATGGACAAAATAGCAACCAGCAATAATACTGCTGCTGTAATGCATTTCTGTTTGATAAAGTTCATACTAATTACCTTCTTTCCTTCACGATTTCTATATTATTTCACGCTAATATCCTGCTATTACATTTTTCAGGACGTAATTTAGGCTATACACTACACTTTTCAGGACGTAATCTCGTGCCATCTCACACTTTTCAGGACGTTACTTCAAAAACCGCCGCAACAACTTCTCTTTTTTCTCATCATACCTCTGATACCGTATCGGCAGATCCATCCATGTCTTTTTGTCCACGATACTCCGATAATGGCTAAAGGTCTCGAACCCGGTGCAGCCGTGATACCCACCCATGCCGCTCTCACCCACGCCACCGAAGGGCATGGCACTGGTGGCGAGATGAATGATGGTATCGTTGATGCAGCCGCCGCCAAAATGGCAGTGATCCAGGATCCGTCTCTGGGCTTTTTTATCTTCACTGAAGAAATACAGTGCCAACGGATGGGGATGTTCCTCCACACAGCGGATCGCCCAATCCACAAAATCTCCCGCGGCAGCATGGGTTCCAGAAACCTCCTCGCTAAAATCATTTTGTGCAATGCTTTTCTCCGTATCATACGCATTATAAGTCACCACCGGCAGGATCGGTCCGAAGATTTCTTCTCCCATCACGTCATCCGACCAGTCCACATCCGCCATCACCGTAGGCGCAATGCGCAACGTCTTCTCGTCATACTGTCCACCGCAGACGATTTTTTCCGCATCCATCAAACCCAACAGTCTGTGAAAATGCTTCTCATTAATGATTTTCCCGTAATCCGGATTCTGCAGGGGATCTGCTCCAAACTGCCTCGTGATCTCCGCCCGGATGGCTTCCACCAATCGGTCGCGGATCCTGACATCACACAACACATAATCCGGTGCCACACAGGTCTGCCCGCAGTTTAGATATTTTCCGAATACGATCCTCCTCGCCGCCAGCGGAAGCTTCGCTGTAGCATCCACGATACAGGGACTTTTCCCGCCCAGCTCCAGCGTCACCGGGGTCAAATATTCCGCAGCACTTCTAAGTACCTCCCGTCCCACGGTCTTGCCTCCGGTGAAAAAAATCATATCAAACCGCTGCTGTAACAATGCCTGATTCTCTGCTCTGCCGCCGGTGATCACCGCCACATATTCCGCCTGGAAGCATTCTTCCAAAATCATTTTTAACACTGCTGCCGTCGCCGGAGCATAGGCACTGGGTTTTACCACTGCGGTATTCCCTGCAGCAATAGCATCGATCAACGGATCCAGCGTCAATAGCACCGGATAATTCCATGGACTCATGATCAGCACGGTGCCATAGGGTGACGGAGACCGGAAGCTCCTCGCTGCGAACTGCGATAACGGTGTCGGCACTCTCTTTTCCCGCATCAGCCCCCGCAGGTGCTTCTGCATCCAGGTCAGCTCCGAGAGCGTCAGTCCGATCTCGCACATGTAGCTTTCCATCCGGCTTTTCCCAAGATCCTGTTGCAGTGCATCGTTCAATTCTATTTCATGGCACTGCAGGGATGCCTTTAACTTTCCCAGCTGTTTTGCCCGGAATTCCCAGGAAAGTGTGGCTCCCGTAGCAAAATATTCTCTTTGTCTGCGTAATATTGTCCGGATCTCCTGCTCTGTCATAGATGCCTCCTGATTTCTCTGCTCTTCTATTCTTTATACTACCCATTTTTTCATTTCAATGCAACGAAAAACGGCGGAGCTTTTCACTCCGCCGCCCGCCTATTTCTATTTACTTTATTTCCACGCAAAATTTACCATTCCGTACACATAGATGAACAGCACTGCCGCCGGCACAAAATATTTAAACACCGGTTTCATCCACGGCTGCACTTTTAAGCCTTTGCCGGCATTTGCTTCCTCCAGGAATTTGTCCCAGCCCCAGCCGACCTTATAACAACAAAATACTGCCAGCAGGATCGAACCTATGGGCATGATGTTATTCGACACCAGGAAATCCCAGAAATCGAGCCAGGTCGTCCCCGCTGCAAACGGCTGAAAATGAAATACACTGAAGCCCAGTGCTGTCGTCAGAGCCAACAGGAAACATCCGGCACCACACGCTACACACCCTGCCGGTCTGGACCATCCGGTCAGTTCCCGGACCATGGCCAGAATATTTTCACACACACCCAGCACTGTGGACATGGCTGCGAACACCATGAACAGGAAAAATAAGGTTCCCCACCATCTGCCGCCGGCCATGTTGTTAAATACAGTCGCCATAGTATCGAACAGAAGGCTGGGACCCGCCGTCACTTCCACATCATAAGTGAAGCATGCCGGAAATATAATGATACCGGCGATCACTGCCACCAGTGTATCCAGGATAATAATATGGATAGACTCACCCATGAGAGAACGATCCTTGCCGATATAGCTTCCGAAGATCGCCATACCGCCCATTCCCACGGACAAGGTGAAAAATGCCTGATTCATGGCGCCCACCACCACAGAACCGGTAATTTTGGAGAAATGTGGGATCAGATAAAAGCTTAATCCTTCTCCTGCTCCCGGAAGTGTAAAGCTGTGCACCGCCAGCACCAGCATCAGCACGATCAATGCTGACATCATATATTTGGTAATACGCTCCAGTCCACCCTGCAGATGGAAGCTTAAAATAACAAAAGCGATCAGCAAGGTGACTAACAGATATGTCACATTCACCGAGGGCGTCGTGATCATTTTTTCAAAACCGAAATCCTGATTCTGCCCTGTCAGAAATTTTACAAAATAATAGAGGATCCATCCGGACACCACCGCATAGAAAGCGATCAGCGCAATGTTTCCAATGAGACAGACGATGCCCCACAGATTCCATTTGCCCCTGCCGCCGGACAGTTTCCGATACATATAAAGGGGACTCGTCTGCGCCGCGCGCCCCACGGAGAATTCCATGATCATGGTGGGCAGGCCCAACACGATCAGGCAGATCACGTAGATCAGCATGAAGCTTCCGCCACCGTTCTGCCCGCACATCCACGGGAATTTCCACACATTTCCGCAGCCGATGGCACACCCCGCCGACAGCATGATAAATCCCAAACGACTCCCCAGTCTTTCTCTGTTTTCCATACCTCTGATCCTTCCCAAAACCACTTATTCTAAACACGGGATACGGCATATATTTTTGCTGTTTTCCCATATTTTCGCCATCTTTTCGCATTGACAGCCCTATTTTCTCATTATATAATTTTCTTAAATATTTGAAAAACAAATTATTTACATTGCATTGATCGAAGAATTGAATTTACAATATAGAAAGAGTATCTACCCTATGGATGTCAAAAATCTGGAAACCTTTGTTATGGTGAACGAACTGAAAAGCTTTACGCTGGCGGCCGGACGTCTGGGTTATACCCAGTCCACCGTATCCTTTCAGATCAAACAGTTGGAAAAGGAGCTGTCCATCCCTCTGTTTGAGCGGATCGGGCATACCGTAACCCTGACCAATGAGGGGGAGAAGCTGTTACCCCTGGCCCAGCAGATCCTGCGTCTCGCTGCTGAAGCCACCCACATCAGCGGCAACACCGCCCCGGAGGGTCTGGTGCGGATCGCCATTGCAGAATCCCTTGCCAGTTGGGAATTTCACAGCCGTTTTAAAGATTTTCATGAAAAATATCCCGGAATCCGGTTGAAGATCATTGCTACCAGCACCGATGAAATGTTCCAGATGCTGGGACAGAATCAGGTGGACATTGTATACACGCTGGACCGCCGTATTTTTAATCACAATTATGTGACCGCTTTCGAAGCTCCGGTGGATATTCACTTCGTCACCGGTGCCGGTCACCCCTTAGCCGGACAGACTCAGATCACCCTGGAACAGATTCTGGAATACCCGCTGATCCTGACAGAGAAAAACATGAGTTACCGGGCTGCACTGGATGATCTGCTCTCCCAAAACGGTAGGGAGACCATGCCTATCATGGAAGTGGGCGATACCCAGCTGATCCGCAATCTTCTGTGTCAGGGTCTCGGCATCTCCTATCTGCCGGAGTTCGTGATCGCAGAGGACCTGGCAAAGGGAAGTCTCGTCAGTCTCCCCATGGCGGAGATTCAGCCGGATATCTGGCGGCAGCTTTTATATCACCGGAACAAATGGATCTCACCGGAATTGAAATGCGTAATAAAATACCTGCAGGAGGAATAATCCCCTGCAGGTTTTCTATTTTGTCATCTTATCATCTGAAATTTCTAGAATCCCATCAGCAAGCCGATACTATGTACCAGGAAGGCTGCCACCCATGCCACGAAACACTGCCAGAGTACCACTGCAATGGCCCATTTTCCACCCAGTTCTCTGCGGACAGAAGCGATGGCGGCCACACAGGGAGTATACAGCAGACTGAATACCAGTAACGACGCGGCTGCCAGCGGGGTAAGTACCGTGGCAATGCTGCTGCCGAACAATACTTCCAGGGTTGCTACCACACTTTCTTTTGCCATGAATCCACTGATCAGAGAGGTACAGATCCGCCAGTCACCCAGGCCGAGCGGTCGAAACAGCGGTACCAGCAGACTGGATACCATAGCCAGCATACTGTTTGCCGAATCCTCAACGAGATTCAGTTTCAGGTCAAAGCTCTGCAGGAACCATACCACGATGGTGGCAATGAAGATCACAGTGAATGCTTTCTGTAAAAAGTCTTTTGCCTTTTCCCACAACAGCTGCCCTACATTTTTGGCTCCCGGCAGACGGTAGTTCGGCAGTTCCATTACAAAAGGCACCGGTTCTCCCTGGAATAACGTGCCCCGGTATAAAAATGCTACCAGAATTCCCATCAGGATACCAAACAGATACAATGCCGACATGATCAGTCCGCCCTTTCCCGGGAAAAATACGCTCACGAAGAACGAATAGATCGGTAATTTTGCAGAACAGCTCATAAACGGTGTCAGCAGGATCGTCATCTTACGGTCTCTCTCACTGGTCAGTGTTCTCGTGGCCATGACCGCCGGGACCGTACATCCGAACCCGATCAGCATCGGCACAATGCTTCGTCCGGACAGACCGATCTTTCGAAGCAGCTTATCCATAACGAACGCCACACGGGCAATATAGCCACTATCCTCCATCAGAGACAGGAAGAAAAACAGAGTGACCACGATGGGCAGGAAGCTCAGTACACTGCCCACGCCGGTAAAGATACCGTCTATTACAAGGCTTTGGACCGCACTGTTAACATGAGCTGCTGTCAATGCTGCATCAGTGATCTCCGTCAATTTTCCGATTCCCAGTTCCAGCAATCCCTGGAGCCATGCTCCGATGACATTGAAAGTCAGATAGAATACCAGCACCATGATCAGGATAAAACAGGGAATTGCTGTATATTTTCCGGTGAGGATCCGGTCAATCTTCTCACTGCGGATCCGTTCCTTACTTTCTTTGGGTTTTACTACTGTCTGCTCACATAATCTCTCGATAAAATCAAAACGCATATCGGCAATGGCTGCACTTCTGTCCACGCCACGCTCCGCCTCCATCTGACAGACAATATGCTCCAGCATTTCTTTTTCATTTTCATCCAGCTGCAGCTTCTCCAGGATCAGATGGT
>ENA-OOXE01001788-OOXE01001788.1-human-gut-metagenome-genome-assembly--contig:-NODE-1788-length-10104-cov-1.938800_pt1 | contig 10104 bp, 12 predicted proteins | sample MGYA00241585_ERZ501339 | MGnify/ENA primary metagenome ERZ501339 (study PRJEB25962, sample SAMEA1972463) | human gut metagenome | biome: human gut; feature: human-associated habitat; material: faeces...
AATAGACTTTCCTTACTGCACGGAGAGCACGTCGGCAAACGCCTGGATGGCGGTCGCCGCCTGGCCGAAGTCGCGCATCTGCTGGTCGATGCCGAGCTTGATGAAGGGGATCCCAGCGGCGTCGAGCGCCTTCTTGAGGTACGGGAACTCCATCTCCTCGGGATCGCAGAACTGCTGCATGAAGAGCACGAGGCCCTGCGCGCCGGACTCCTTGACCATGTTGGCCACGAACTCGCCGCGGCGGTTCTTGCTGGACTGCGGATCGTAGAGCAGGACGTCGTAGTCGATGTTGGTGAACTGATCGACGAGCGCCATCATCGGGTCGCCCTCTTCGCTCGCGTCGGTGCGGAAGGCACGGGACTCGTTGGCGACATCGTCCGCCGCGATGGCAACGTTGTTGTCCTTGAAGATCTTGAGCAGCGTCGGGTTGTCGCAGATGATGCCGGAGGTGACGACCTTCACGCCGTTCCACTTGGCCTCGGGCAGCGCGGCGATCTCGGCGTTGAGAGCCTCGAGCTTCTCGGTGTACTCGGCCTTATCCATGAACCAGGCAGCCTTTAAGACGGCCGAGCGCATGATCGGGTCGATAACGTCGCAGTGGTCGCTTGCGAGCTTGACGAACTCACGGCGGGCAGCGCGGGACTTGTTGTAGACCTTGATGGCCGCAGCGATGTCCTCGCTCTTGATCTCGTGACCGGCGATCTTTTCAAGACCGGCCTTGACGTTGTTGTACTGATCCAGGCAGAACTGCTTGCCCCAGTCGGCAAAGCGGTTCTGAGGATGGGCGAGAAAGATGCACGGCAGCTTCTCACTCATGGCGACGCGGATGTTCTGGCTCATGGGGCGCAGCGTGTCGCAGATGGTCGGGGTAATGACACCGTCCAGCAGATCCATTGTGCCGTCGAGCAGCATCTCGAGGTCGAGCTGGGCGATGGTGCAATAGAAGGTCGCGCAGTATTCCTTGGAGCGCTGCTCGGTCTTGTTGTTGCTGCCCCACATGCCGAACGGCATCATACCGGCGGCGTAAACCAGCTCTTCGGGGGCGTAATAAGGCATCACGCCGATGCACTTTTTGCCTGCGTCCTTATAGGCCTTGAGCTGGCCCTTGGGATTGGCGGCAACAGCGGAAAATTCATTAACGATAGCTTCGATACTCATTTTTGCACGCCTCCTTAGTCTTTCTTGTTGGCTTCCATAGCCTCGACCAGACCCTGCACGCGGGTCGCGTACTGCGCTTCGTTGAAGTTGCGCGGGTCAGCCTGGTCGCCGTCGAAACCGGCGCAGGGCACGCCGAGGTCAGCGGTGAAGCGGCGCTGCATTTCAGCCATGTAACCGGACCAGGGCTTGCAGGAGCGGTTGTAGTGGACGAGCACGCCGTCGACCTTGTTGTCGCGGCAGATGCCCTCACGCCAGGCAACGCCCTGCTCGATGCAGACGGAGTTCGGAGCCTTGTAGTAAGCGCGGGCCATTTCGTCCATATTGTTGTAAACAAAGCCGAACGCAGGCGCGTACACAACTGCGGTGACGTTGATGCCATTCTCCTTGAGGGGCTTAAAGAGGTTCGGGAGCTTCGGCCAGCAGGGGATGCCCTCGAACATGACGCGGTACTGCTCAGGGAAGGGCAGCGTGGAGGTGCCTTCCTCAATGTTCTTCTGCAGGTCCTTGGACAGGAGTTCGAAGGCGTCGGCAGCAGCTTCCTTGCCGCGGGCGGTGACGACGTCGGCCATGTGGTTGAAGAGGTCGAAGCCGCTCATCGGGGCGGGCTTGTACTGCAGGAAGTCGCAGACCTTCAGCCAGTTCTGCGCGGTGCGGTTCGCGTGCTTGCAGGCAAGCTCGAACTTCTTCTCGTCGAACTTCTTGCCGGTGAGCTTTTCGAGCTCATGGATGGCGTTGTCGAACTGGGCGCGGACGTACTTGACAGCGGAATCGCTGACTTCCACGGTGTTGTTGTAGGGGATATCGACCATGATGAGGGGAATGTTGCACATACGGGCGATATTCTCGTACCACTTGGTCATGCAGTTGCAGATGTTGTTGCAGCACAGGACAAAGTCCGGCTGGGGGATGCGCATCTGCTTGTAGGGCTTGATGGCCTCGCGGCGGAAGTTCTTATAGGCGATCTCCTTCTCGGTGGTCTCGGGCAGAGCCTCGATCTCGTGGATATCGTCCAGAACCGTGTAGGGGACCTGCGTCTTGGGGTCCTTCTTGGGCTTGCCGGTCTCAGGATCGATGACGACCTTGCCGTTTTCGTCCTTGAGGGGCTTGCCGCTGTTGGGGTCGATGATGAACTCGAGCGTTTCGGGGTCGAACTTGCGGCTGGCGCGCTTACCGGCGGCGTAAGCCAGAGAGATACGTGCGTAACCGCAGATATCGTTGTCGAAGCCGAGATCCTCGGCAGCCTGACACATGATCTCACCGTCGCGCTGGGCGGCAATACCGGCAGCCTGGTTCTCGGGATACATCACGTTGAGGTCAAAGGCCTCAGCAAGCTCACAGGGGAACTTGGAGCTGGACCAACCGACCAGCTTACCCTGCTTCTTCGCTTCACGGGCGTCGGCATAGACGTCATCGACGACCTTGCGCAGAGCAAGCACGCCGGGACTGACTTGTTTAGCCATGATTGATTCCTCCTAATGCGATATAGAAAAATTTGATAACGAATGATGGGGATTATTTGTTCTTCAAAGCCTTCTGGTAGGCAAACAGAGCGGCGCCGAGCGCACCGTTATACTGCGTGAGGGGCGTGGTGTGGATCTCGTGGCCGAGCTGCTCCTGAAGGGCTTTCACGATGCCGTGGTTCTGTGCGACACCGCCGGTCATCACCACGTCGTCGCGCACACCGATGCGGTGGCAGAGGCCGGAAACGCGGCCCGCGACGGACTTGTGGATGCCGTGGATGATGTCGCACTTGTTTGTGCCCATGGCGAGCTGCGAGATGACCTCGCTCTCGGCAAACACCGTGCAGGTCGAGCTGATACCGACCTCCTTGGTCGACTTGTCGCCAAGGTCGCCCAGTTCTTCGACCTTCACCTCAAGCACGCGGGCCATGACATCGAGGAAGCGGCCGGTACCGGCTGCGCACTTGTCGTTCATGACGAAATTTTTCATCATGCCGTTCTCGATCTCGATGACCTTCACGTCCTGCCCGCCGATATCGACGACCGTGCGCACGTTCGGGAACAGGAACGCCGCGCCCTTGGCGTGGCAGGAAAGCTCGCTCATCTGCATGTCGGCAAGGCCGTCAAGGCTGTTGCGCCCGTAGCCCGTGGCAAGGACGAAGTCCATCTGCTCGCGCGTCATGCCCGCGTTTTCCAACACCTGAGCGATCGCGCGGGATGGACCCGACGTGCCCGTGCCGACAGCGACGAGGGACTTGGCAACGATCTCGCTGCCGTCTTTTAAGATCACACATTTCGACGCGGTGGAGCCGACGTCGATACCCATGGTATAAATGCTCATTGTACTCTCCGTTTGCCTTCCCGTGCGCTGCGCGGTTCTTGCCTCCGCGCAGCGCCGAGAAAAGCATTGTTGTGATATTTTACTGCGCGTTCAGGGCGTTGTAGTCGCGGATGACGCGCGGCAGCAGCATCTGATGGACCGGGCAGATGCTCTCGGGGTTCTGATAGCAGGCGTTGGCGAAGGCCTGGATGTAGGGACGGATGTCGTTCATGTCGACGATCTCGTCGGTCAGGCCTGCCTTGGCGCAGAACTTCGGGCTGGACTTCTTGGCGTAGTCCTGGATCAGCGCGTTCATCTTGTCGATGGTGGGCTGCAGATCCTCGCCGGCCTTCTCTTCCTTCACGAGACGGCGGGCATACATGGCGGCCGCAGCGGTCTCGCCGTGCATGACGTAGATCTCGGTGGTGGCGGTGCCGATGGAGAAGGCGTTGTTGTCGTTGCCCTGCGGGCCGCCGAGGACGTAATGCGCCGCGGCGGTGCCCTTGCGGAGCGTGATCTCCATCATCGGCAGCTTGCTGGACTGGATGGAGTAGATCAGGCTCTGGCCGAGGCCGAGGAGCTCAGCGCGCTCAGCGTCGTTGCCGACGTCGATACCGGTGGTATCCTGGACCCACAGCATCGGGATGCGGTCACGCGCGCAGAGGGTGACAAATTCGTTCATCTTGATGAGGCCCTGACGGTACAGCTTGCCGCCCACGCCCATCGCCTGGCCGTAAGTCGCCATCTTGTACTCGGGGTAGTTCATCAGCATGCCCTGATAGTTGGCGACAACGCCGACGAGCAGACCGTCGATCTTGGCAAGGCCGGTGATCATCTCGGGGCCGTAGCCGTGCTTGTACTCCATGAACTCGGAGCCGTCGAAAAGACGCGCCAGAACTTCGACCATGTCGTAGGAGCGCTTCTGGTTGAACGGAACGATGCTGTAGAGGTCGTTGGCGTCGAACAGGGGCTCCTTGGGATCATCGACGCGGAAGAACTCGGGATCGTAAGCGGGCAGCATGTCGATGTACTTGCGAATACCGGCGAGCACGCCCTCTTCATCGGCGTAGACCTCGCGGAAGAAGCCGGTCTCGCCATAGTGGATGGCGACAGTGCCGGGGATGTCGCTCTTGAGGTTCTTCTGCGCCTTGATGAGCGCCTCAGCAGCCTCCTTGTCGACATGGCCCTTGGGGCTCATACCGCCGACGATACCGGCGCCGCCGACTGCCATGTTGGCGTCCTGATGCGCGATCAGGATGGTCGGGGAGATAGCCGCCGCCGGCGGGGTTCGTGCCGTAGATGCCGACGATGACGGGCACGCCCATCTGGTTGAGCTCGCTGTTGCGATAGAACGGCGTACCGCCGCCGCGGCGGTTGGGGTACACCTTCTCCTGCTCGTCGAGCTTAACGCCGGAGCAGTTCAGCACGTACACGAGGGGGATGCGCAGGCGCTTGGCCGTGTCGCTGCCGCGCAGCAGACTGTCGGCCTGACCGGGAACCCATGCGCCGGCGAGCTTCTTGTTGTCGCTCGCGATGATGACGGCCCATTTGCCGTCGATGCGGCCGAGGCCCTTGACGATGCCAACGCTGCCGGGGGTTATAGAGGCTGTTGAGGGGGCACCAGGTGCCTTCGTCAACGAGCTCCATGATGCGCTGCATCGCCGTCCACTGGCCGGACTCGTTCAGAGCTTCGGTGCTCTTACCGGCTTCGAGAGCAGCTTCGCGGATCTCATGGATCTCCTGCTCCACTGCCTGGATCTCGGCAGCGTTGTCCTCATGGAATGCGCTCAGATCCTTGCCGATGACCGGCATATTCTGGAAATAAGAGGGCATAGAGTATTCGCTCATATTTTAAATCTCCTTAAAAATAAAGTGCAAATGAATGTGGCGGACCGATCGCTCAGGCCTTCGGGACCTTGATGAACGCCTGGCCCGGGTCGATCTCCTCACGGATGAGGCGGATGATCTCCGGAGAGGGGCCTTCCATCAGCTCGGCGCGGGAGACGTCGATCTCGAAGCCGGTGTTCTCCTGCACCATCTCGGGAGAGGAGAACGGATAGTAGTAAGCGAGGTACATGCGCTTGGTCTCTTCATCAAACTTCATGATGCCGAGGTCGGTAACGACCATCTGAGGACCGCGGTTGCCGGGCAGGCCCGCGCGCTCACGGCCTCCGGGGCCGTCCATCCAGCCGCAGGAGGTGATGTAGTCGACATGGTCCATGAAGCGGCGCTTCTGGTGCTGCATCATGATGATGGTGTTGCAGTAGGTGGCAATGCCGTTGGCGCCGCCGGAACCGGTGAAGCGGGTGGTGGGCTGCAGGTAGTCGCCCTTGCCGAAAATGCAGGTGGAGTTCACGTTGCCGTACGGGTCGATCTGCGCGCCGCCGATGAAGGCGACCAGACGATCCTCGTCGTGCAGCCACTCGTTGGCCTCGAAGCCGACGAAGCGGATGTTGGGCCACTGCACGGCGCAGTGCGCCATGAAGCGGTTATCACCGACGGAGCGGGGGACCTCAACGGGGTCGCAGTCCATCAGGCCGGACTCGACGATGGGGTGGCAGCTGGGGCAGACCGCGCGCTTGGCGAGGGACGCACCGATCAGGGGGAGACCCGTACCGACAATGACGATCTGGTTCTCCTTGATGTTCTTAGCAATGGCATAAGCCTGCATTTCCTGCTTGGTATACTTCGTATAATCAGACATTTCTATTTAGCCTCCCAAACCTTAATGTGTAGTGGAATAGCCGAGGTGCGGCTCGTTCTTCAGGCGCATCAGACGGCTGCCGCCGATCTTGTCGAGCAGCGCGGGCTGATCTTCGCAGCTGTAGACCCACTTTTCGAGGAAATCCTTGAAGGTCTCGGGAACCTTTTCGCCGCTCTTGGCGAGCTCGAAGGCCTTCTGGGCGTTTTCGGCGGCGAGCTTGAGCTTCTCGTCCTCGGGAGCCTTCTCCAGCGCCTTGGCAGCCTTGGCCGCAGCCTTTTCAAGCTGCTTGACGGCATCCTCGGCATCCTGATACTTGGAGGCCTTGTCGTATTCCTTCAGGCCAGCATCGTCGTCATCATAGTAGGCATAGCACTGAGAGGGCCATGCGCCATAGGGAGCCTTGACGACCGCCTGCACGCACTCGCCGAAGATACGGGTCTTGGTCGGGTCGCGGCGGATGAACTCGTCGGAGACGATCTCCTCGCAGGTGACGATGGTCTTGCGCGCAGCGATCGCGATGTCGATGTCGTGGAACTCGTCGCCGCAGATGATGCAGGTGCCGTCCGGCGAGGCCTGCTGAACGTGGATGATCGCGGTGTCGATTCTGGGAACGGGCACGGCCACGACCTTCTGGCCGGGGACCATCGGATTCTCGATCTCGGCGCACTTGAGGTCCTCGATCTTGGGCATGGTCTTGCGCTTTTCCTCGCTGATGCCCCAGAACTTCATCAGGCCGCTGCCCTGCATCAGGCGGACCGGCAGGAACGGAAGGCCGAGAGAAGAGGCATGCAGCATGAGCATCAGCACGTCCTGAGAATAGTCCTCGTAGGTGAGCTTGCCCTGCTCGATGGCAGCGCGGAAGCGGCGGGAAACGTTGGTGTAGCCGGAGTTAGCGGTGTAGCAGTTGATGTAAGCAGCCACGCGGCCCTCGCCGATGAGCATATCGACTTCGCCGCCGCCGGGGCCGGCATAAACGATGAAGTCCTTCTGACCCTGACGCAGGATCTCACTAACCGTGGCATACGGCTTACGGTTGGTGGTGAAACCGCCGATCGCAAGCGTATCGCCATTCTCGACGTACTTTGCAACGGCATCGTGCAGTGACATGACCTTATTCAAGATAAAACCCTCCCTGATTTTGATAAACATTTTTATCGCCGAAGAGCCCTCTCTGCTTGCATGGATTCCGTCAAAAATTCTTCGAAAGATGCTCATACAGGCTTCAGTGTAAATTATAGTGGAACTTCCTCGCAAAATCAATGAAAACCCGTTCAGAAAGCGAAAAAAAACTGAACAAATTTTAGCGTCGCTTTTTGTCGTTTCCGTGGAGACGTTTCACACTCTTTTTGTGAAAATCATGCAATTTGCAAGATTTCCTGCAAATTTTCTGTCATGACAGCGCAAAAAAAGCGCCGGAGGGTTTCCCCTCCGGCGCTTTCGCCTGTCTCTCCGTCACTTGCTGCGCTGCATCGCGTCGTAGCGCTGCATCAGCACCGCCATCTGCTCGCGCGTCAAAAAGCTGCGGTACTGCCTGTTTCCCGCCTCGTCCCCCGCGATCAGGCCGTTCTTCTCCGCCCAGGCGCGTGCCTCCGCGCTCCAGCCTGCCGGCGTCTGCTGCGCCAGTCTTTTCAGGTAGTTTTCCATCATCGCGTCAAATTGCTGCTGTGTCATCTCTTCCTCCTCATAGCGCGGCATGGGCGGCGGATAGCGCTTCGCGCGTATCATCGCGCTCGTATACGACCCGCCTGCGTCCCACTGGAAGTGCGGTCGATCAGGGAATTTTCCCCAGTCCCCGCCCCACGAAAACCCGATCATTTTTCCAATCTCACCGACCCTTGCAAAAAATGCCGGATCGTCGTACGCGTGCCCTGCCTCATTTTTGCAAACGTCGAAGGCCAATCCTGCATGTTCGGCGTGGAACGACGGTGTCACCGCCCCCGCGGCCGCATAGCCTTTTTCCGCAAGCATTTTCTGATACGCTCCGTCGCGCACCGTTTCCGTCACCAGTACGCGCAACCCCTCGCGCTCAGCAAGCGCGATCATCGTCCGGCAGTTTGCCGCTACGTCAGCGCGCAGATCGTCAATGTCACGGCTGTGGCGCATGTCAGTTCTCCTCCTGCGTCTTGCCGTTCTGCGTGCCGAAGTAGAACGCGATCACCATGAGATACACCGTGTTGAACTCCTGCGTCACCTTTGTCTGCACCGTCAGCACGCAGAAGGTGACCGTCAGGCAGATCGTCACCAGACTCTTCACGCTCAGAAGGTTCGCCAGTCTCTTTTTCAGAAGTTCCATTCCCTCACCTCTCGCAATCCGGCCCGCGGCACACCGTTTCGTACGTCACGCCGCCGGCCGTGTTTTCCGCCTTAGCTTTGGCGTAGTAGCAGGCGGCGCTCGTCCCGTAAGCGCCCCACGCCGCCGTCACCATCGTCGCGATCCATGGGAGCGTACCCATAAAACCTGACGCGACCGCAAACTTTGCCAATGCAAAGCCCTCATACGTCGTATAAAGCACGATCCCGCTCTCGAGCAGCAGCAAGAGCTTGGAAAAGCTCACGCGTTTCTTTTTTGTGCGCCTTCTTTTCCCTTTCATCAGCTCACCCCTGTCATCAGCAGCGAAAGCACCGCCCCGATGAGCACATACAGCACGCGGTCGATCATCGCATCCCAGCGCTTTCCGCCCTTCTGCGTGATGGTCTTCACGTCCGCCTTGATCTCCTTGACGTCCGTCTCCACGCCCTTTTCGCGCGAGGCGAGCACCTCCACTGCCGTTACCAGCTTATTCAGGTCCTTCTGCTGCTGTTCCAGCTTTTCGATGCGGTGCGTGTTCGACTTGGCGCGCTGCTCGGTCTCCGTCAGCTTGACCGAGATCTCCTGTTCCGTCATTCTTCCTCCGGCACCGCCTTTTCAAAGCTCTCCCACGTGTGGTGCGCATCCTCCACACTCTGCCATGTAAATTTCTGTGCCTCGCACTCGAGCCACGTCAGATACCGGAAGTAGAACTCTACCAGCAAATGGCACGGGATGATATCGAGGATGATGCTCTCCACCTGCGAAAACTCATCCGGCACGCCCACGGTGTTCGGGAACCAGACCTTGACCGTTCCCTTTTTCTCCGTCTCCTCCGCCAGCGCCTTGATGCCGCAGCCGCTGAGCGTCGAGTTGATCGCATCCAGCGTGAAGCTGTCGGCGTTGATGCGCGCGAGCGCCGCGATGGCCTCACGCCGCAGCGCAGTCGAAACATTAACCGGGCAGCGGGAAAAAAGCTTTTCCCGCCGCGCCAGCCCTTCGCCCTCCGCTGTCTGCAAAACGCCTTCCCTTTCGGCATATTCCATTGCGCCGTCCGCGCCGTCCAGCGCTGCACCCGCCGCGTACAGTTCTGCGCCGCTCAGCGTGCCGCACTCGGTGCGGTAAACACGCATCGGCTCCAAAAGGCGGCAGAGATAGTCATAATACGTCATGCCTCACCCGCCCCGATCTCCGTGATCGTCACCGTGCCGAGCACCGGCAGCTCCGTCGCGCTCACGCTCACATCCGCGCTCGGTGTGAGCAGATGGCAGTTCTTTACGCCCTCCACACCGTATAGGATGTTCGCGAGCTTCGCCGTATACACCGCTTCACCCAGCCGCTCGCCGGTGAAGTACGCCTGCAGCGCCGCCGTCGCCGCATCGGTGATCTCCTGCATCGTCCAGCCCTGCTCCGCCGTCAGCTCCGCGCTCATGTTGACGGTCTTCTCTGTCGGCGCCTTGACCTCCACATCCACCGCGATCTCGCGCTTTTTCTGCAAGACCGCCTCGATCTCGCCGAGCAGCTTCTCATCCGGCGCGCCCGCGTGCGTCGAAACATACACATCCACCGTGCCGATGCCGCGGGCGCGGCCGACCGCTTTCGCCGCCGCCACGTTCGGAAAGCTCTTCGCCTCCTGCTCGTAAAACGCCGCGTTCGCGCCGTTCGGCAGGCGCTT
>ENA-OOXE01001789-OOXE01001789.1-human-gut-metagenome-genome-assembly--contig:-NODE-1789-length-10103-cov-1.624204_pt1 | contig 10103 bp, 12 predicted proteins | sample MGYA00241585_ERZ501339 | MGnify/ENA primary metagenome ERZ501339 (study PRJEB25962, sample SAMEA1972463) | human gut metagenome | biome: human gut; feature: human-associated habitat; material: faeces...
TTTAATATGGCAGGTTGGCGTTTGGCATTTGCGGGTGGAAATGCTGAAATGATTGAAGCCTTGAATCTGATTCAAGACCATCTTTTTGTGGGAATCTTTCCTGCCTTGCAGGAGGCTGGGATTGCAGCTCTCTTAGACCCTAAATCTGAGGAGGCTGTTGCTCAACTGAATGCGACTTATGATAGCCGTCGAGATGCTTTTGTCCAGGCAGCTGCTAAGATTGGCTGGCAGGCCTTTCCATCCAGAGGTTCTTTCTATGCTTGGATGCCTGTGCCAGAGGGGTACACCAGTGAGAGTTTTGCGGATCTTTTACTTGAGAAGGTCCATGTTGCTGTGGCACCAGGTAAAGGATTTGGTCCTGCGGGTGATGCTTATGTTCGTATTGGGCTTTTGGTAGAGCCAGAGCGTCTGGTCGAAGCGGTCGATCGTATTGCCAACTTGCATTTATTTAATAACTAGATAGCATTCGTGAAAACAAGTAGTTGAAAAAGACTGCTTGTTTTTTTCATATTAATTTCAGTTTTTCCTTGACAAATGAATAAAAATACAATAAGCTGGTTACATATTTATTCAAAAAGGAGTGCATAAATGAAAGTTTCAATCGTTGGTATCACTGGTTATAGTGGTTTAGAGTTAGTTAAAATTTTGAATAATCATAAAAAAGTGGAACTTGTTTCTATTCACGCAACCAAGGAAGTGGGCCGACGATTGTCTGATGTGTATCCCTATCTGACAGATGTTTGTGACTTAGATATTGAAGCTTATGATGCGGAAAAGATTATGAAAAAGGCGGATTTGGTTTTCTTTGCCACACCTTCAGGAGTTGCTAGTTCGCTTGCAGAGGAATTTGTTCAAGCTGATTTTCCTGTTATTGATTTATCTGGGGATCATCGCTTGCCGGCAGATGTTTATCAAGAATGGTATAAAAAATCACCTGCCAAGCAGAGTGTTTTGAATAAATTTACATACGCATTATCAGAATATACAGATGTGAAGGATAAGAAATTTATCGCCAATCCTGGATGCTATGCAACAGCGACGGAGCTGGCCCTGATTCCTTTGGTTGCTTCTGGTCTGATTGAGACGGATAGTGTCATTGTGGATGCCAAGTCTGGTTTAACTGGTGCGGGTAAGGCTTTGAGCGAGTCTAGTCATTTTGTCAATGTTCACGATAATTACGTGACTTATAAACTCAATCATCATCAGCATATTCCTGAAATTGTTCAAACCTTGCAGACCTTTAATCCGGAAATGCCTGAGATTCAGTTTTCAACGTCGCTTTTACCAGTTAATCGCGGAATCATGGCTACGGTTTATTGTAAGTTGAAGAAGGACGTGACTGTAGCTGATGTGGCTTCAGCATTCACAAAGGCTTATAGCGATAAACCCTTTGTGCGTGTTCAAGACAGCTTGCCAGAACTACACAACGTTATCGGATCGAATTTTACAGATATTGGATTTGCCTATAATGAAAAAACCAATGTTCTGACAGTTATTTCAGTCATTGATAATCTGCTTAAAGGAGCAGCTGGACAGGCAGTGCAAAATCTCAACCTCATGCAGGGGTGGGATGAGACGGAAGGTTTGCTTATGACACCGTCATACTTGTAGATGTAAGCATAGAGTTAGGAGAAAAAAATATGAAAGTCATCGATGGAACAATTGCTAGTCCGCTGGGATTCTCAGCAGATGGGCTACATGCAGGATTTAAAAAGAGAAAAATGGATTTTGGTTGGATTGTCTCTGAAAAACCAGCCAGTGTGGCAGGAGTTTACACGACCAATAAGGTGATTGCAGCTCCTCTGATTGTGACCAAGACCTCAGTTAAAAAGGCTGGGAAAATGAAGGCTATCGTTGTTAACTCAGGTGTAGCCAATTCTTGTACAGGGACTCAAGGTTTGGAGGATGCTTACACCATGCAGGAGTGGACCGCTGAAAAGCTAGGTGTTGAACCAGACTTGGTTGGTGTAGCTTCTACGGGGATTATCGGTGAGTTGCTACCAATGGATACGCTGAAAAATGGTCTTTCCAAGATAGTAGTTAATGGGAATGCTGATGATTTTGCCAAGGCGATTTTGACGACTGATACAGCGACTAAGACCATTGCTGTGACGGAGACCTTTGGACGTGATGTGGTCACTATGGCTGGTGTCGCTAAGGGCTCAGGGATGATTCACCCTAATATGGCGACCATGCTTGGATTTGTTACTTGTGATGCTAATATTTCTAGTGACACCCTGCAATTGGCCTTGAGCCAAAATGTGGAAAAGACCTTTAATCAGATTACAGTTGACGGAGATACTTCAACCAATGATATGGTTCTTGTTATGTCAAATGGTTGCACGCTCAATGAAGAGATTCTGCCAGATACACCAGAATTCGATAAATTTTCGAAGATGCTGAATTTTGTGATGCAAGAGTTGGCTAAGAAAATTGCCAAGGACGGTGAAGGTGCTAATAAACTCATCCAAGTTGATGTGGTTAATGCCCCTAATGCCCTTGATGCACGTATGATGGCAAAATCAGTTGTCGGTTCAAGCCTAGTTAAAACGGCTATCTTTGGTGAAGATCCTAACTGGGGACGTATTTTAGCCGCTGTTGGCTACGCTGGTGTGGATGTTCCTGTGGATAATGTTGATATTATGCTTGGCGGTCTGCCAGTTATGTTGGCCTCTAGTCCTGTTTCCTTTGATGATGAAGAAATGAAAGACATCATGCATGATGATGAAGTTACTATAACGGTAGATCTTCATGCTGGTCATGAAAAAGGAACTGCATGGGGGTGTGATCTTTCCTACGATTACGTTAAGATTAATGCCCTCTACCATACTTAAGTTATCTATGATAAAGGAGTTAACTGATGACTACTGAATATATTGTAATCAAGATTGGTGGAGTAGCCAGTAAGCAGCTAACTCCTGAGATATTGACTAAACTGTCAGAATGGCAGCAGGCTGGTCAAAAAATTGTTATCGTTCATGGGGGCGGTTTTGCTATTAATCAGCTGATGGAGGAGAATCATATTCCAATTCACAAGGTCAATGGTCTTCGTGTGACGGGTCAGTCAGATATGGCTTTGATCAAAGAAGCTTTGGTTGACATGGTTGGGAAAAACTTAGCAGGTGAGTTGACTACTGCAGGTTTGCCAGCCTATCAGCTTGTAGATGAATTGTCAGACCTTGTTCATGCTGATTTCTTAGATCAAGAGACCTATGGTTTTGTGGGTGAGGTCAAAAACATCACTAATCAAACCCTAGTGAGCCTCCTATCTCAAGGCAAACTTCCCTTGATTCCGAGTCTAGGCTATAGTGAGCAGGGGGATTTGCTCAATATTAATGCCGATTACCTTGCCAGAGCAGTGGCGATTAGTCTAGGTGCTAAAAAACTTATCCTTCTGACAGATGTCAAGGGCGTTTTAGAAAATGGTCAGGTTTTGGAGCAGCTGAATTTTGTGGACGTTCAGAAAAAAATAGATTCAGGTGTGGTTACTGGAGGCATGATTCCTAAAATTCAAAGTGCTGTTCAGACAGTTCAGGCTGGTGTCGAGCAGGTCATTATTGGTGATAACCTGACAGACGGTACCATAATCAAGGAGTAAGAGATGACAAAATTATTTTCAAACTATAAGCGGGCAGCGATTGATTTTGCTTCGGCTCAGGGCAATTATTTGACGGATACAGATGGCAAGACCTACTTGGATTTTCATCAGGTATTGGGGTAACCAATCTGGGTTACCATCCCCATGTCAATCAGGCTTTGACAGATCAGGTGGGCAAGATTTTGCACCAGCCTAATCTTTATCACAATCAGTTGCAAGAAGATGTTGCTAACCTTTTAATTGGTGACAAGGACTATCTGGCCTTTTTCTGTAACAGTGGTGCAGAGGCCAATGAGGCAGCCATCAAAATTGCCCGTAAGGCTTCGGGTAAACAAGAAATCATTACCTTCCAAAATTCCTTCCATGGTCGAACGTTTGGATCTATGTCTGCCACTGGTCAGGATAAAATCAAACAAGGTTTTGGTGAAGGTGTGCCCCACTTTAGCTATGCTATTTTCAATGACATAGACAGTGTCAAGTCCCTAGCCAATGAAGCAACTGCGGCTATTATGCTGGAGTTGGTTCAAGGGGAATCAGGTGTGCAACCTGCGGATCAGGACTTTGTTAAGGCTTTGTCTGATTATTGTAAGGAGACAGGTATTTACCTCATTGTAGATGAGGTTCAGACAGGAATTGGTCGTACTGGTAAGCTTTATGCTTATGAGCACTACGATATTGAACCAGATATCTTTACTCTGGCCAAAGGCTTGGCCAATGGGGTGCCAGTTGGAGCCATGCTTGCCAAGTCCTCCCTTGGGGTAGCTTTTTCTTACGGAAGTCATGGCTCTACCTTTGGAGGAAACAAACTGGCCATGGCGGCGACCAAGGCTACGCTTGAAGTTATGTTGGCTCCCAGGATTTCTGGATACTGCTCTTGAAAATGGAAACAAGCTACAAGAACAATTGCAGGCAGCTTTATCTGATAAAGAGACAGTTACCACTGTACGTGGTTTGGGCTATATGATTGGGATTGAGACCACTGGCGATTTGGGAGAATTGGTTCAGGCAGCTAGAGATAAAGGGTTGATTGTCTTAACTGCAGGGACAAATGTGATTCGTCTTTTGCCACCAATCACCCTAAGTGATACTGAAATCGAAAAGGGTGTGGCTATCCTATCAGAAATATTTGACTAGAACATAAAAATCACTTGATTCAAGAATCAAGTGATTTCTTTTACTTATTGTCAGTAGCAATCTCGCTGAGAAGTCCTTTAGCTGTTGTTGTTGGCAGAATACGGACACGATTAAGTGAGAGGAGACCATCCTTGGCACTAGCGAGTCCTTCGTTGGTTGTTAGTCCTAACTTGTATGTTTTCTTAGCTAGGTCCAGTGTCGTTTGATTGTAGCGACCTGATGGGTAGGCAATGGTATTGACCTTGGTATTGAGTTTGTTTTCAAGGAAGTCAATAGAATCCGTTAATTCAACCTTTTGTGTTGCCTTGTCAGTGGCTGACAAATCAGGGTGGTTAACCGTATGAGACTGGAAGCTCATGCCGTGCGCCATCATTTCTTTCATCTGCTTGACGGTAAGATTTCCAGCATTTCCCTTCTTAACAAAGCCAGTGATTACATTGTTGGTCGCCTTAGCCTTGTATTTTTTGAGAATCGGATAGGCAATCGTATAGAAATCTTCGTTACCATCATCAAAGGTCAACCAGACAACCTTCTTAGCAGGCAAGGCATTTTCGGTGAAGGCCTTATAGGCTTCTTCAGGCGTTAGGAAATAGTAACCTGCATTAGCCAAGGCCTTGATTTGTGTCTCGAAGAGGTCTGGGTCAACGATAAGGTTGGCGTTGGAAGCTTCAGATGGATCCATGACGTGTACGGCATGATACATCAGGATAGGGATTTGGACAGGCTCGTCATAGGTTTTCCATTTTGCTGTACTCGTAGATTGGCTTGTCTGGGTTCCTTTTTGGCTATTTGCAGACTGCTTTGGTCGGTTTAACATAAAAACTGCCAGTAAGCCAAGGAGGACTAGATTTAGTAAAAGCAGAAGAAGGTTCAGTTTCTTTCTGTTAGCGTAAGTTGATTTTTTCTTTTGAGAAGTCATTGTATCCCCTTTCAAATAGGTCTAGCTATTATTCTAACAAAAATGGAGTGGAAATGCACAGAATTTTCAGTAAAAAAGAATACTTAGCTCCTTAAATGGCAACAATATTCTGTCAATTCCGATAGAAATATGTTACAATTAAAAAAATGTATGTTTTTAAGGAGAAATCGTAAATGTCTATTAAAATTGGATTGCTTGGCTTTGGTACAGTAGCTAGCGGTATTCCTTTCCTTTTGAAGGAAAATGGCGAAAAGGTTCTTGCAGCCTCACGTGACCAACTTGAAATTGCAAAAGTTTTGGTTAAAGATGACGAGGAAAAAAATCGTCTTATCGCTGCAGGCAATGACTACAATTTTGTCACAAATGTTGACGAAATCCTTAACGATGACGAGATTCAAATCGTTGTTGAATTGATGGGTCGTATCGAGCCAGCTCGTACTTTTATCACAAAAGCACTTGAAGCAGGTAAAAACGTTGTTTCTGCTAACAAAGACTTGATTGCTACTCACGGCAAAGAGTTGATTTCTCTTGCCCAAGATAAGGGTGTGGCTTTCTACTATGAAGCTGCTGTTGCTGGTGGTATTCCAATTTTGCGTACTTTGGCTAATTCTTTGACATCTGACAAGGTGACACGTATCCTTGGTGTGCTTAACGGAACATCTAACTTTATGATGACTAAGATGGTTGACGAAGGTTGGTCATATGAGGATGCTCTTAAGACTGCCCAAGAACTTGGTTATGCTGAAAGTGATCCAACCAACGACGTTGAAGGTATTGACGCTGCTTATAAAGCTGTTATCCTTAGCCAATTTGGTTTTGGTGCCACAATTGATTTCGACGATGTGACTCACAAGGGGATTACAAACATCTCTACTGATGATGTAGCTGTCGCTCAAGAATTGGGCTATGTCATCAAATTGGTTGGTGATGTGCGTGAAGTAGAATCAGGTATCTCAGCAGAAGTATCACCAACATTCTTGCCAAAAAATCACCCACTTGCTAGCGTTAACGATGTTATGAATGCGGTCTTTGTTGAATCTATCGGTATTGGCGAATCAATGTACTACGGACCAGGTGCTGGTCAAAAACCAACAGCAACATCTGTTTTGGCAGACATTATCCGTATTGCTCGTCGTCTTTCAGATGGTAATGTTGGTAAACCATTTAACGAGTTCCGTCGCGACTTGCCATTGGCTAATCCAGCAGATGTTAAGAGTAACTACTACTTTGCCCTTGATACGCCAGACGAAAAAGGTAAAATCCTTCACTTGTCTGAAATCTTCAACTCAGAAGATATTTCATTTGAACAAGTCTTGCAACAAAAAGCAAATGGCACAACAGCTCGTATCGTTGTGATTACACATGCTATGTCTAAGACACAACTTAAAGCTGTTACTGAAAAACTTGAAGCAGCAGAAGATTTCACAGTTGTCAACACATTGAAAGTTTTGTCTAACTAATTGATAAGCCCATACTGGTGCGTATAAGAAAGGTATTCAAGGAGAAAAGTCGCTGATGGCTTTCCTCCTTTTGGTGTATTATTATGAAAATTACTGTTCCAGCAACATCTGCCAATATTGGTCCAGGTTTTGACTCTGTAGGTGTTGCCGTTTCTAAATATTTGACAATCGAGGTGCTTGAACCAGCAGATGCATGGCATATTGAACATGATTTGGGAGATATTCCCTCAGATGAAAATAACCTCCTCATTTCAACAGCCTTGCAAGTGAAGTCTGATTTGCAGCCTCATAAATTGGTGATGACATCAGATATTCCCTTGGCGCGTGGGCTAGGTTCTTCAAGTTCTGTTATTGTCGCAGGAATCGAGTTGGCCAATCAATTGGCAGACTTGAAGCTCTCAGACGATGATAAACTTGATATTGCGACCAAGATTGAAGGTCACCCGGACAATGTTGCTCCAGCTATTTTTGGGAATCTTGTTGTGGCCTCTTATGTGGACGAGCATGTTAATAGCATCGTTACAGATTTTCCAGAGTGTGCCTTTGTAGCCTTCATTCCGAGCTATGAACTCAAGACGTCTGATTCACGTGGGGTGCTTCCAAGTGACTTGTCTTACAAAGAAGCTGTGGCTGCATCATCTATTGCCAACGTTGCCATTGCTGCCCTCTTTGCAGGTGATTTGGTTAAGGCGGGACGTGCTATCCAAGGAGACATGTTCCACGAACGCTACCGTCAAAAACTGGTTAAAGAATTTGCGACTATTAAAGAATTGTCAGGCCAATACAGTGCTTATGCGACCTATCTCTCAGGCGCTGGCCCAACAGTTATGACCTTGACGCCAAATGATCAGGCTGAGGCTCTTAAAACGGCAATAGATGGTCTTGGTTTAGATGGTGAAACCTTCATCCTATCTGTGGATAAAGCAGGTGTTGTCGTTGAGTAGAAAAAATCAAGGGCTACTCTTTGGTCTAGCGACTTATATTCAATGGGGATTTTTATCCCTTTTTTGGAAGCTCCTAGCAGGTGTTTCGGCTTATAACACCTTCTCATGGCGAATTGTTTTTACTGTAGTGACTATGTTGGTCTATGCCCTAGTTGCTAAGCAAAATGCACGTTTCAAAGGTGAGCTAGTCGAACTTTGGCAGGATAAGAAAGTCTTACTTCGCATGCTACTTGCCAGCTTTCTCATAGCAGCTAACTGGTTGATTTATATCTATGCTGTGGGTCATGGTCAAGCGACGCAGGCTAGCTTGGGCTATTACATTATGCCTATTGTTTCTATCCTATTTGCCCTCATTTTTCTTCGTGAATCATTGAGTAGGACCATGTTGGCAGCAGTGGTATTGGCCTTTATAGGAGTACTGGTTCTTGTTGTCAATACAGGAAAACTTCCCATGGTTTCTTTGGGATTGGCCCTGACCTTTGGTTTCTATGGTTTAATCAAAAAAGGGGTTAAGCTCTCCAGTGACGTAGCCATGCTAGTAGAAAGTGGCTTGCTACTACCTTTTGTAGCTATCTATCTCATATTCTTTTCTCCAGAATCATTTTCTTCCTATTCGAGCTTGGAGATGTTTCTTCTAGTCATCTCAGGTGTAGTGACGGCTGTTCCTTTGCTTTGCTTCTCAGAAGCAGTCAAAAGGGCACCGCTTAACCTTATCGGTTTCATCCAGTATCTTAATCCTACCATTCAACTTCTTGTAGCCATTCTCATTTTTGGTGAGACGGTCAGCTTTGGAGAATTGAAAGGCTTCCTCTTTATCTGGATGGCCATCTTAGTCTTTGTAACTGGCCAAATAGTAACATTTCATAGAAGTTCCTGATAGCTATCGGGAACTTTTTATAATGCCGTTCTAAAAATTAATCAAGCTTATCTGACAATTTTAGAATTTTAAGATATAATAGTGATATTAGATTAAAATAATGGAGTATTTTATGCGAAAAATGAAAAAGCTAGCGAGCTATCTGATTCTGCTTGCTATTCCAGTTGCTATTGCTGTAGCCCTGTTTGTTTTTAACGGTTCGGGTTATCGCTTGTCAGAACAAGATGCGGCAGACATCGCCTACAAAAATGCTGGTGTCCAAACTTCTGAGATTTCTCAATCAGCAATCTCAAAATTACGTATTGGATTACATGGAAGCTATAGTGTTAGTTTTACAACACCCGACAATCATTTTGAATACACTATTGATGGTCAGTCAGGATCTATTTTGAAACATAAGAGTGACCATCCAACATCTAAGGATGAGGATGATACTAAAAAAGGTGAAGAGACTAAAGATGAGAGTCAGTCTAGCGAAAGCAAGGATGAGCCACCAGTATCTAAAGAAGCTGCTCAAACAACAGCACTCAATCATGCGGGATTGGCTGAAGGTTCTGTAACGAACTTGACGGTAGATTTGAAGACTGAAGGAAGCGGGAAAGTCTACAATATTAGCTTTGATTATGCAGTGAGTCATTTGCGTTATAAATACGCAGTAAATGCTGATTCAGGAGCTATCGTTGCCTATACGACAGAGTACCTCGCAGGGGCTGCTACTCCTGCGAGGTAGGTTGCAGATAGAGTGAGAGTTCTCCTTATTATTAAGATTAAGGAAAAACCTTGCAATTTCTCTGAAATGGTGTAAACTTAAAGTGAAAACGGTAACAGTAGTTGTAAAAGTTGCCGTAGAATCAAGGAGGCTTTGGCCATGAAAGAATTCCAAGCATTTAAAGACACGCTTAGCAATAAGGCTCTCAAAGCCATTTACGAAGAAAGTAAATTGGAAGTTCAAGATGAAACAACTGAAGGTACAGAAGCCTTCTCACTAGCCTTGGCAACCCAAATGGCTATCAATCTACTCGAAAGCTATGAAAAATGGCTAAAAGAAGAAAGAGCTAAGGAAGAAAAATAAGATGGAATCCTTGTCGGAAGACGGGGATTTTTCTTATGCTTGAATGTACAATATAAGTGCACAATAAAAACTCATAAGATTTTCTAGTAAAATAGAATT
>ENA-OOXE01001790-OOXE01001790.1-human-gut-metagenome-genome-assembly--contig:-NODE-1790-length-10094-cov-1.881263_pt1 | contig 10094 bp, 8 predicted proteins | sample MGYA00241585_ERZ501339 | MGnify/ENA primary metagenome ERZ501339 (study PRJEB25962, sample SAMEA1972463) | human gut metagenome | biome: human gut; feature: human-associated habitat; material: faeces...
GCGGCGACGCGCAGCAGATTTCCATCCACCGCGGCGACCGGCTCGCCGAAGTTGATTGAGGCGATGGCGGCGGCGGTGTAGTCGCCGATGCCGGGGAGCGTTTTGAGCAATGTGCAGGTGCGCGGCAACTCGCCGCCAAAGTCCGAGACGATGACCTTTGCCGCCTTTTGCAGATTCCGCGCCCGCGAGTAGTAGCCGAGCCCCTCCCAGAGCTTCAAGAGCCGTTCCTCCGGCACGGTGGCTAACGCCGCGGCGTCGGGCAGCTCTGCCATGAAGCGCTCAAAGTACGGGATGACGGCGCTCACGCGCGTCTGCTGGAGCATGATCTCCGAGACCCATGTGCGGTACGGCGTGACGATGCTGCGACAAGGCAGCGTCCGCCCGTTCAAATCATACCACGTGAGCAGCGGCGCGGTCATCGCAGTTAAGTTTTCCCAGTGTTCTCTCATAAGTCTTATTTATTGAAGCGCGCGGCGAAACCGCAGCGGCGGCAGAGTTCTTCGGCGGGCTTCCGCCGGGAGAAGCCCTCGCGCAGAGCACACGCGCGCGGGGAGTTCAGAATTTCGTCAAGCGGCTGAGTGAAGAGGTTCCCCAGCGCCACATCGCCCTCGTGATCGAGGCAGCAGGGGACGACGGTGCCGTCGACAAGGACACCGAGCTGGTCGCGCAGACCGTAGCAGAACTGCGCACCGGATTCGTTGGCGCTCAGGTCGGGCCAGTCGAACTTGCCCGCGCGCTCCAAATACAGGTGGTCGCGCAGAAGAAAGCTGCCGTTTCGCATCTCGGGCCAGTTATCGCCTGTGCGGGAGCGCAGAAAGTCGAGAATTTCGCCGTTGCGCGCGTCCGCGCCGCCGTCGTTCCAGAGGCGCAGTGCGACGATGACGCCCTTTTTTGCGGCCTTTTCCGCAAAGTCCCAGACCTGCTCAAGATAGGCAAGCTCCTGCTCGTCCGCGCCGTCGTTGCCCTCGAAGCTGTGGAGCGAGACGCTGATCTTGTGCAGGCTCCCGGCATTCAGCAGCTCATCCGCGCGCTTTTCTAGGAGCGTGCCGTTCGTCGTGATGCACACCTTCATGCCGCGCGCGCCGGCGAGGGCGAAAAACGAGGAAAGCTCCGGGTGCAGCAGCGGCTCGCCCATGAGATGAAGGTAAACGTACTGCACATACCCTTCGAGCCGCGAGAGGACGAGGTCGAATTCTTCGGAGCTCATCGTGCGCGGATCGCGCTTCGTCTTGGGACAGAAGGAGCAGGCGAGATTGCAGCAGTTCGTGATCTCAACATAGGCTTTTTTCAGCATCGCGCGGCTCCTTTCGTGAAGTCAGGGGATAGATTCAAATATTTTACCATATCCGCGCGATTTTGCAAAGCCTTTTCCCTTGCGCCGCGCCGCGGCGTCTGCTATAATCCTACAAGCAAACTTCCATCCTCCAGAGCGAAAGGAGAAACCGCATGACCGTCACGTTTATCGCCCACAGCGCGTATCTTGTCGAATGGGACAAGTTCTACACGCTCTTTGACTATACCTACGAGCCCGACTACACGGGCGAGCTGCCGGAGCTGAATCCCGACAAGCCGCTGCTCGTCTTCGCGAGCCACAGCCACGAGGACCACTTCGACGCCAAGGTGTTCACACTTTTGGAAAAGTACCCCGACACGCGCTTTTTCGTCTCGCGCGATACGCGCCTCACCGAGCGCAAGCGCCAGTGGCTCAACATTTCCGACGAAGCCTTTGCCCGCACGACCGTCCTGCGGCCCGACAGCATCCTGCTCACCGACGTTGCGGGCGAGGATTTAAGCATCCGCGCCATCAAGTCGACGGACATCGGCAACGCCTATCTTCTGCGCGCTGAGGGGAAGATGATCTACCACGGGGGCGACCTCAACTGGTGGAACTGGGAGAGCGAGGGCAAGGCTTACTGCAACAACATGACCGTCCACTACCATGCGGCCATTGAAAAGCTCGCCTCCGACGTGCGCAACGAGGCGACGGACAACAATATCGCGCCCGAGATCACGGCGGCGATGGCACCGCTTGACCCGCGCCTTGGTGAAGGCAGCGAGGGCCTCGGCATCGAGTATCTGCTGAAGAATGTGACGGTGCAGCACATCTTCCCGATGCACATGTGGAAAAAGTATGAGGTCATCGACCGCTACATCGCCGCGCACCCGGACGAAAAGGGCATCATCGCGCGCATCACGCGCGACGGTCAGCAATTCGAGATTTGAAAATAAAAAGGAAAGCGCCTTCCGCGATGCGGAAGGCGCTTTCCCGTTCGAAGGGGATTTGTGGAGAAAAAACACTGACGTATTTTTTACTGGCTCACTGCCGTGAGAGGCATTTTGAGGATCTGACCGACGAAAATGACCGAGGGGGACTTGACGGTGTCCTTATTCAGGTCATAGATCTCAGTCCAGCGGTTGCCATTGCCGAGCTGCTTGCTGGCGATCTTCCACAGACTGTCGCCGGAGACGACGGTGTAGGTATCGCTGCTCGCGGGCTGGGAGGGCTTCTCAGGCTGCGTGGGCTGGGTGGGCTCGGCGGAGGTGCCGCTGCTCACAAGCGTGGTGCGCGGGTCGTTGCCCGTGTAGCGGTAGAGCGGGAAGTTCATGGTCGACTTGTCGTAGTCGATCTGCTTGTACTGATAGAGCGTGCCGTCGTAGCCGTTGGAGTCGGTGACGTCGGGTTCGCAAAGCATGGCGATGACGTTGCTGGCGACCTGATCCATCGGGAAGACATAAGCGCCGCTGGCGAAGGTCACGTCGGCGGTGTCGCGCAGGCCGGCCTCAATGCCCTTGGCCTTGCCGTTCACCATGTAGTCGCCGACATAGTAGTACTGCTGGAGGCTTGCGGTGGTACCGGCGTTGAGCTTGTAGTACTCAGCGCCCTGATTGTCCATGATGTAGAGGATCTTCTCAATGTTGGCGGTGTCCGCGGGAATGACATAGGCGGTCGGGCGGACGCGGCTGCGGGTCAGAGTGTCGTTCAGGGAAAGGGGAGACGCCTTGCTGACCTTCTCACTACCGTCGGCAACGCTGTACTGCACGGTCGCGGCGGTGTAGTCGGTCAGAGTCTTGCCGGACTTGGTCTGATAGAGGGCGAGAACGTCGCTTTCCTCATAGGTCTTGCCCTTGGCGACAACATCGGCACGGGCGGCGGCGACCGCCTTCATGATCTCGTCGGCGTGCTCGGCGGCATAGGTGATGTAAGAGGTGGCGGCAACTTCCTGAGAGAAGACGCGGCGCTCAAAGTTCTGGCGGCCGGCGCCGATGCCGCGCGTCTCAATGAGGAAGGAAACCGCATTGAACAGGCCGAAGTAGGCGCGGCCGATGGGGTTATTGACGGTGGTGCCGTAGTGATTGACGCGCAGGCCGGCGTTCGTAGCGTCGGAGAAGGCGCGCTTGGCCATGTCGAGACCGATCTTCGTCACGGCGGGGTTGTTGTTCAGGCTAGTGGCGGGGGTGGTCTCAAGATCGTCCGCATTCTCCATGTATTCACCGGCACCCGTCCAGTCGTCGTTGTAAGCGCCGTAGAAGGTGAACTCATGCGTGTCGAGGACAACCTCGCTCATGAATAGGCGGTAGGCGGTGTGCAGCTGGGCAAGCTCGGCTGCCTTGAGAGACATATGGTCACGGTTCATATCGAAGCCGTCGTAGGTGGCGCGGCTGAAGAGATAGGAGCCGTCGGGATTGATGCGGGGGACGATGACAATGTTGATCTTGTCGAGCAGGGCCTTGTAAGTGGGATCGTTGACAAAGTTGTCGATCATCACGAGCGCGCCTTCACCGGCGGCGGGCTCGTTGGGGTGGATCTGCGCCTGATACCAGACGTTCAGCTTGCCGTTGCCCTTGACGATCTTGGCGGCCTCGGCGAGCGTGGCGTTCGCGGGAATCTCGGAGGTGGTGAAGAGTGCCAGGGGGAGGTCATACTTGTAGTTCGGGGTCGTACCGGCAGAGTAGAGGTGCATGGTGCCGGAAGCGGCGTCCATCTTCTTGAGGAAGGCCATCAGTTCTTCCTGAGAGGTGAACTCGTTGGCGGCGTGCTTGCCGTCGAAGGCGGGGGTGGTGTAGTTCTGCGGCTCGAGGGCGAAGTGCTTGTTGATCTCCTCAGGCCAGAAGATAAGCATGCTGTCGCGGGCATCCATCTTGTAAGAATCAGGGGCCTTCTCCGGCTTGATGGTCGGCTCGAAGCCGTTGCCGCCGAGCTTGCCGCCGATGACGGAAAGCTTCTTCACGCCGGCGGTGAGGTCGGCCTCGGTGACATTGAAGAGCTGGAGAATGTTGTAGTAGCCCGTGCCGTGGACATGGTAGGCATAGGTGCCGGGAGCGGTGACGACGTAGCTGCCGTCAGCCTGCGGGGTGATCGCTTCGAGCTGGGAGAAGATCTCTTCTTCCTTGGCATAGCTGTCTGCGGGGTAGCCCTTGTAGACTTCGAGACTGACGACCTTGGAGGATTCGTAGTTGGCGGAATAGTCAAATTCCAGTTTTGCGCTTTTCTCTGCTGCGAGCGTGCTGGTCATCAGCATCGTGACGACCATCGCGAGAGTCAGCAGACAGCTCAGGGATCGCTGCATCATTTTTCTCATAGCTTCTTTCTCCTTCTTAAAAACTGTCGGCATCGGAACATCATGCACAAACGGAAGAAAAATTACCCGTTGATTCCTGTTGACAATACCGATTTGGATAAGTAAACTGTAACTATTAAAGTCGCCTTTAAGTCAATAGGTTTTCGCGCGGTCATCTTAACAGTTTTTTAAGGAGATTTTCGTATGCCTTATACAATCGGAGAAGTGGCACGCATGATGAATATTGCCCCATCGACCCTGCGCTACTATGAAAAGGAGGGGCTGCTGTCTCTCGGTGTGCGCGCCAGCAATGGGCAGCGAACGTACACAGACGACGATATTGCAACGCTTTCAATCATCGAGTACCTGAAATTCTGCGGTCTTCCGCTCAAGGAGATTCGCTCGTTCCTGCCGCTCATCCGGCCCGGCGGAGAGACACTCAGTGCCCGCCGCGACATCCTTGCCAAAGAGCGCGACAACGTCCGCGCGCAGATCACGGCGCTGCAAACGAAGCTCGAACGTCTGGAATTCGGCTGCTGGTTCTACGAGACCGCGCAGCAGTACGGTTCGGTTCTGCCGCTGTATGAATTTTCAGAGGAGCACTTTCCTCCGGAACATCGCAATGTCCTGCGGGAGAGCTTTCACCTGCCGTTGACGCACGTGCGCACAAAGCTCGAATGGTGATAAAAAAGGGAGCCCTGAGACATACCGTCTCAGGGCTCCCTATATGTCGATCCTTATTTCTTTTTGTCCGCTGTGCCCCACGGGTGGCACTGGTAGGACTGTTCCTCGCTCATGCCGAAGTAGCGCAGGTCCGTGCGGCCGTACTGGTCGCCCCAGGTGACGTCGATGTGGTACTGCGTGCCGTCCAGCGTCGCGAGCGTCCAGATGTGGCTGTTGTTAAAAAGCGAGGTGCACTCGATGCCCTCGAGCTTCAAGAGCAGATTGTAAGCGCCCGTGTAGCCGTCGCACACGGCAAGGCCGCTGACAAGCGCGCCGTAGGCAAGATGGCTCGCGGAATCGTCTGCGGCGGCGTTATCGTAGCGGCAGTGGTCGCACAGCCATTGAAAATACGTGCGCGCGATCTCATACTGGCTCATGTCGTAGCTCAGCGTGCCGCTCTCCCAAAGGGAGTCGTGGACCTTGATCGCGGCGGCGAGCGCCTTGGCGCGGTACGATTCGAGCGTTTTGTCCATACAGGCGGTGGACGAAAACGTGAGTACGACCTTGCCCGTCGAATACGAGCGGCAGGAGACGGCGTTGTACATCTGCTCGCAGTATGTTTTGACGCAGGAGGTGAACGCCTGCGTCAGCGCGCTGGCGGTGGCGGTGGTGAGGGCCTTGGAGTAGTTCAGCGTGATCGTGTGCTCGCCGCGCGCGAGCATATTGCGAACCAAACCGTCGATGGCGGCGGTGTCCTTGGCAGACGTCGGGAGCGACGTGCTTGCCGGCGCTTTGACAAGGCTTGCGAGCGTCGCATTTTTGACGGAGTGATACGGCGCGACCGTCCACGTGAGCGTCAGGCGCGTTTCGGGCTTGACCACGCGCGTCAAAAGCGCCGCGATCTCCGCGCGGCTGACGCTGCGGTCGGGGTAAAAGCTGCCCTTTGCGTCCATGCCGGAGAGCAGCCCGCGGCGGTACATCAGCAGTATTTCGCTGCGGTAGGGCGTTTTGTCCGTCACATCGGCGATGTACTCGCGGCTCGCGTAGGCCGAGGTGACGAGCGAGGCGTTGGGCTCGGTGTACCATTCCTCCGGCACGGCGAAGGCGAAAATGCCTGCCATCTGCGCGCGCGACGCGGGCAGGAGGTAGAAGCCCTCAAAGCTGTTGTCGAGCAAATTCTGGCTCTTCAAATACGAGACATACGGCGCATACCACGCCTCGTTTTCCTTCGCGGCGGGGATGCCCGCGTCGCTGCCGGTCGTGTAGATGGCGCGCAGCCGCGCGGCAATGGTCAAAAGCTCGGCGATCGTCACGTTGCCGTTCGGCGCAAAGGAACTCTCGCCGCGGCCGTTGAGTACGCCGTATTCATAGGCCGAGACGACCGGAGAGGCGAACCAGTCGCCGTCTTTCACGTCGGCAAACTGGCCCTCGTAGACGCGAAGCAGCACGAACGGGGCGCTGTCTTCGCTCGTCGTTTCCTCCTGTGCGGGAGCGGCAATGTCCTGCGCGGGCTCCTCGCTGTAAGCAAAGGCGCTGATGCTCAGCGCAAGCGCGAGCGCCGCGACAAGCAGCGCAAAGCGGAACTTCATGGCGTTTGCTCTCTCTTTCTCACATTCTCAAAATTTCACGGGAATCACGGGACTAAAATGTTCTGTTCGTCTGCGGTGATGTCGGCGACATAGGGGTTGAGCATCGAATTCGTCATCTCGAGCACCTGCTCGGGATAGAGCGTGTAGAAGGACTTGCCATTGTACCAGCCCGCGCCGTCGCCGGGGAGCGTGGCAAAGCTGATGGCGTCCGTCCCGCCCATGGAGAGCGCCTGGTTGGCGAGCCACACGAGGTTGCCGAGCGTCAGGTCGGTCTTGACATATTTTAAGAACGTTTCCGCCATCGCGGGGACATTTTCGAGCTTCATCAGCTTCTGCGCCACGGTCTTCAAAAACGCCTGCTGCGTGCCAATGCGGCCGATATCCTGCCGCCCGCCGTAGGCGGGCTTATCCTTGTCGGAGTTGTGGCGGAAGCGCACGACCTCCATAGACTGCTGGCCGCTCAGGTGCTGGAGACCGGCCTTGAAGTGAATGTGCAGATCTTGGTAGGGGTCGTCGTAGTCCATATCCTCGGGCACGTCGAAGTCGACGCCGCCGATCTGGTCGATGAGCGCGATGAACCCCTTCAGGTCGACGGAGACGTAGAAGTCCACGGGAACGCCGAGCATATCCTCGATGTTGCTGCGCAGCTTTTCCGTGCCGCCGTTATTGTAGGAGGAATTGAGCTTGTGGCCGTTGCTCATCAGCGTGTCGCGCGGCAGGCTGACGACGTCGATCTTCTTGTTCTCCGCGTCAAAGCGCACGAGCATGTTCGTGTCGCTGCCGCCGGCGTCGTTGTCCACACCGTAGGCGAGGATCGTATAGCAGTATTTTTTGCGCTCTTTGCCGTTAGAAATGGTTTGAATGGCGTCGCTGTCCTCCGCCGTGCCGTCCTGCTGCGTCTGCTGGTCCTCGTTGTCCGTGACGGGCTCAGGCGCGCGCACAACGTACTTGACCGTCGCCACGACGGCCACGGTCAGGAAAAGAAGCGACAAAAGCGTGACGACTACGCGCTCACCGCGATTTGCGCGTTTCTTCTTTTTCTTCGGCCTGCGGCGCGGCTCGCTTTCGCGGCCGATGCTTGGCTCGTAATAGTCCTGTTTTCTCATCTTGTTGCTCCGTTCTTTTTTCTTTCGGTTTACAATAACGGTATTCTACCCTGCGCGGCGGAATTGTGCAAGAGAAATTTTGCCGCGCGGGAGGCGCACTCTTATGTTAGACGCAAAAAGTCGAAAAAGGTTTCAAAATCCCTTGTATTTTTTTCGCGTGGCCATGCCGCCGCGGATGTGACGCTGGGCCTTGTTGACCTCCAGCACCTCCTTGACCTGCAAGTATAGGCTGCGGTTGAACTGCGGCAGGCGGTCCTGCAGGTCCTTGTGCACGGTGGACTTGCTCACGCCGAACTTTTTTGCCGCGGCGCGCACGGTGGCGCGGTTTTCGATGATGTAGGCGGCCAGCGCGCAGGCGCGCTCTTCCATGTTACCCTTCATGCAGCACACTCCTGACTCATGTTGCTCCATCTATATGCGTGCAGAAGGGGAATATGCGCATCGGGAATGAATACGCGGCAAAAACGTTGTGCAAAGCGGTTCAGGCGTGTTATAATTTCTCTGTCTACACCGAAGACGGCACAAACGAAACGACAGGGAGGTCCTGCATGGAAAATAAACTCATCCGCAGCAAATACTTTTTATACCTGACCGAATTTTTTGCCGGTATGTCCGTCATGGCGGTCGAGCTCGGTGCGAGCAGGCTCATGGCCCCGTATTTCAGCTCGTCGCAGATCGTGTGGACGGTGATCATCGGCGTCATTATGATCGCGATGGCCATCGGCAACGTCTGGGGCGGCAAGCTCGCCGACAGGAGCGCGACGCCCGATAAGCTCTACCGCCGCCTCATCATCGCGGCCATCTGGATCGCGCTCATCCCGTTTGTGGGACGGTACCTGATCGCGGGCATCTCGCTGCTGCTGGCGCTTTTTGTGACGAAAAACTTCCTCGTCTGGGCAGCGCTCGCGGCGTGCCTTGTGATCTTCGCGTTCCCGTGCGTGCTGCTCGGCACCGTCACGCCGTCGCTCACGCGCTTCACGGTCGACAATCTCGACGACACGGGCAAGACCGTGGGCAGGCTCAACGCGCTCAACACCATCGGCAGCATCATCGGAACCTTCGTGCCGACGTTTGTGACGATCCCCGCCGTCGGCACGGCGGCAACGTTTTTGATCTTCTCCGGTGTGCTCGCGGCCATCGGCATCGCGTACTTCGTGTTCGAGAAGAAAAAGAGCGTGCCGGGGATCGTCTCCGTCCTTTTGATCGCTGGACTGTGCTTTGCCCTGCCGTCTTACAGCTTCGCCTTCTGGCAGAGCGACATCACGCTTGAGGACGAGTCCATCTACAACTATTTGCAGGTGCAGGACGACGCGAAGCGCACGACGCTCTCGACGAACGTGCTCTTCGGTGTGCAGAGCGTGCAGGTCAAGGGCGACGCGCTGACGGGCATGTACTATGACTACGCGCTCGCCGCGCCCTGCATGGCGGGCATGGACGGCACGGACAACGAAAACCGCAGCGTGATGATCCTCGGCATGGGCTCTGGCACGTACGCGAGCTACTGCACGCGCTATTTCCCCGGCGCGAGTGTGCAGGGCGCGGAGATCGACAAAAAAATTGCCGACATCGCGAAGGACTACTTCGGACTTCCAGGCAGCGTGACCGTCGCGGTCGAGGACGGGCGCGCGTACCTTGCCGCGTCGAAGGAGAAGTTTGACGTCATCATGGTGGACGCCTATCAGGATATCACCATCCCGTTCCAGCTCTCGAGCGTCGAGTTTTTCAATGAAGTGCAGGCACATTTGAAGCCGAACGGCGTGATGGTCGTGAACCTCAACATGACGTCCGCGGAGAACGGCTCGATCAACGAATACCTCTGCGACACGATGGCGAGCGTCTTCCAGCACACCGTCACCGCGCCGGTGAGGGGCAACACGAATACCGAGGTCTTCTGCACGAACGCGGATGACTGGGAGGAGACGTTCCTGTGCAGCATCGCAAAGCTCAAGGACAGCGACTATGCCGATATGATGCGCACGGTGTACTCGAAGCTCACGCCCTATGAGGGCGGAAGCTGCATCCTGACGGACGACAAGGCCCCTGTCGAGGTGCTGGGCATGCGCGTGCTCGACGAGCTCATCGGCGATGAGCTCAACTACTACAAAGACGAACTGAGAACCGGCGGCCTGTCCGCACTGATCGGAAATTGAAGATAAAAAAATCCCCGCGCCCACGGC
>ENA-OOXE01001792-OOXE01001792.1-human-gut-metagenome-genome-assembly--contig:-NODE-1792-length-10077-cov-2.619537_pt1 | contig 10077 bp, 9 predicted proteins | sample MGYA00241585_ERZ501339 | MGnify/ENA primary metagenome ERZ501339 (study PRJEB25962, sample SAMEA1972463) | human gut metagenome | biome: human gut; feature: human-associated habitat; material: faeces...
GCCGCCGAAGCCGGCCTCTGCAACGCCCGCAAGCACGACAGTCAGGACATCTGCTTTGTCCCGGACGGCGGCGGTCCAGCTCGTGTTGTATGAAGTCCTGGTCAATGTCGATGCCGGCCGGAAACCCGTCGACGACTCCGCCTACTCCCGGCCCGTGGCTTTCTCCGAAAGTCGTCAACTGGAATATATTACCAAATGTATTGCTCATGTCTCACCCTTTCAATATAAAATATACAGATGCCGCTTTTAATGGCAGTGTCCGCATCCGCAACCCTCTTCATGGTGGTGGCCGTCGCAGTCGCAGTCGTCTCCGCAACCCCCGCCGCAACTATCGCAACCGCATCCGCAACCTCCTTCGCCGCTCAGCATGTTGAGCATGCCTTGTATTTCGTCTTTTGTCGCATCGCGGTTTTCAGTGACTTCGCCGATGAAGTTCAACGCTTTTCCGGCCAAGGGATGATTCAGGTCTACGGTTACGGTATCTTCTTTCACATCTGTGATTGTTCCGTTGAAACGTGCTCCGTCTGCATTCATCAAAGGCACCACGCTTCCCGGATAAATATGCTCTTTGTCAAAGTGTCCGTTTACTTTGAATACATCTTTGTTCAGTTCCAGTACGCGTTCCTGTTCATACTCACCGTAAGCTTCTTCTACGGACAGTGTGAAGTTGAATTTCTCTCCTTTCTGTAACGGTTTGATTTGTGCTTCAAAGGCATCCAAAGTTGTGCCCATATCCGAAATAAACTGGAATGGGTGTTCGATAGGAGCTTTTTCCACTAATTCTCTTTTCCCGTCGAAATCCGTATAGAGTTCGTATGCGACGGTGATGTACTTGTTGGGTGTCGTATCCATATATGTTTTCTAATTATTGATATAGGGTCGCAAAGTTACGGGAAATAAATGATAATCGGAAACGTATTTTCCTTTTTGACTATCTTAAACGATTGGTTTCTTCATTTTGAAATTTGTCAGAAGTCGTAGCATGGCTTTTCTCTGCTGTTTTTCCACGATGGTGTAACCTTTGCTTTCGAAGAACGGGCGGGCTGTCAGGCTGACTTCGGACGTGATGTACGAAACGCCTTGCAACCGGGCGTATTTTTCCATGTCTTCCAGAAGCAGGGAGGCGATGCCTTGGCGTTGGAAGTCGTGGTGCACGAACATGGAATGCAAATAGCCGTCCGGGCGGACGGCTGCGAAGCCTACGGTATGTCCGGGGTATTCTTCGGCCAACGTAAAATGGTGTGTGGCAATCAATTCTTTCCAATGGCCGGGTTTGTCGGCACACGCAGTCCAGTCTTCCACTTCCTCTTGGGTGTAGTCCTTGCGGTTTGTGCGCAAGACGGTGTCTGTAAAGAGGGTCTTGAGAACCGGAATGTCTTCAGGTGTCGCATGGCGCAGGGAGAACCTTTCCCGTTCCATTTTCAGGATAGGGAAAGGATTGCCTTGTCCGTCGGTTTCCGTACGTTCGAAGGTTCGGAAGCCCAAATGGCGGTAAAAGCCTTCCGCTTGCGGGTTTTGCTCGTTCACATCCACATATCGTATATTGAAATTCCTGAAGGCCATCAGTACCAGTTCTTTCCCGATGCCCATGCCCCAGAAGTCCGGTGCGACGAAAAGCATTTCGATCTTGTTTTTTTCGAGACCGATAAAACCGGCAGGTTCATTCTGCACATACGCCACAAAAAGCCGTTCGATGTTTGCCAATCCGGACTTTACTAAAGGGGTGATTCGCCGTATGTCAGCCTCCGTCAAGAAATGGTGGCTTCGGCGTACGGAGGCTTCCCACAAACGAGCTAACGTGTTGACCGTATCTTTCGTGCGTATGGGAGATGTAATGTGCATGTTTTGAATTTTAAACGTGGTAAAGTTACGAATAAAAAAGAAAGTTGCTCACAAGATATGGGATGATTTTTTGGGGCGGGTGTGGCGATTTGTCAAATTGTCAATCCATCCCCTGTGAGATTTCGTTATTTTGTATCCAGATCGGATTGGTTTGAAAATACGTGATTCTTACGTGTTGGGAGAATATCCTTTTGACAGCCAATCAGTGGTTTTGCTTTTGATTTGTGTGACAAATAAACTTGGTATGTAGACGTGAGTGAAGAGATGTACGTATATGAGGTAGTAACAGCGTGACATATTGTCATCCGTTTTTTGACTGCAAACGTGTTCCTTTTAGAGAAAAAATAGTTAGCAAAAGCATATTCCGGTTTCGCTTTCAGGTGTTTTTTTCGAGAGGGCGCAGAAGATGGGTACGCAATCTGCGGAGATAAAAAATGTTTTTTGCTCCGAACGAAAAATCATTCGGCTGTGATTGAAATGCACTTTGAGTTAAAGGAAGTGAAAAACAGGGCTTAAATATAAATTTTTGTATTCAAAAATAGGATAATACCTCGTGGAATGCGTCCGGAATCAGAATATTATCCTTTAGAGAAAGGGGCTTATGACTTACATTTTGTCAGCGAAAAGATATGATTTGCGGAAGTCTCATGGCTTGAAAGAATAAAAAGACATAGCGGAGGTATATGCCGGAGAGATAAGAAAAAATCAAGCTTTGCCGAAATAGCAGAAGCTTGTGAGGGTATGGTTTTGATGACTCTATGATATATTTGCAAGGCTTAAGTGATAGTTTGAAATTAAATACTGTGGTGTTTATGTTGATTTTGTTTAATACTGCTCGATTTAATAACTATTGTTTATGTGTATCTCACTTTTATACCCTAAACTTTTGTCTAATATGAAAAAAGGGGCTAAATTTGCAGCACTATAAAGAAAAAGTATAAAAACGCTATAAAGATGAAACATAAGTTGCGCAGTGCGCAGAGCACTGAAGGACGCCGTATGGCGGGAGCCCGTGCATTGTGGGTGGCCAATGGGATGAAACGTGAACAGTTCGGGAAGCCGATCGTGGCCATCGTCAATTCTTTCACCCAGTTCGTGCCGGGGCATACTCATTTGCATGAAATCGGGCAGATGGTGAAAGCCGAAATCGAAAAGATGGGATGTTATGCTGCGGAGTTCAATACGATAGCCATCGACGACGGTATCGCCATGGGGCACGACGGGATGCTGTATTCTCTGCCCTCGCGGGACATCATCGCCGACAGCGTGGAGTATATGGTCAACGCGCATAAGGCGGATGCCATGATTTGCATTTCGAATTGCGACAAGATCACGCCGGGTATGTTGATGGCCAGTATGCGCTTGAATATCCCTACGGTGTTTGTTTCCGGAGGGCCGATGGAGGCACACAAAATCAACGGGGAGAATGCCGATTTGATTACGGCTATGATCAAAGGAGCCGATACGTCGGTGAGCGATGAGGAGATGGCGAAGATTGAGGCTTGTGCTTGTCCCGGTTGCGGTAGTTGTTCGGGGATGTTTACAGCCAACTCCATGAACAGCCTGACGGAGGCTATCGGACTTTCCCTCCCGGGGAACGGGACTATTTTGGCGACGCATGCCAATCGTATCCGTTTGTTTCAGGATGCGGCCAAATTAGTGGTAGAGAATGCGTTCAAATATTATGAGGAAGGGGATGAGAGCGTATTGCCGAAGAGCATCGCCACGCGCCAGGCTTTCCTGAACGCCATGACGTTGGATATTGCCATGGGCGGATCGTCCAACACCGTGCTTCATCTGTTGGCCGTGGCCAACGAAGCCGGGGTGGACTTCAAGATGGCGGACATCGACGCGCTGAGCCGTAAAGTGCCCTGCCTATGCAAGTTGGCGCCCAACACGCAGAAGTATTCCATCCAGGAATGTAACCGTGCGGGCGGTATCCTTAATATATTAGGTGAATTAGCAAAGGCCGGTTTGTTGGATACGTCGTGCCGCAGGGTGAACGGCCGTACTTTAGGCGAAGATATTGCGAAATATAGTATTACGTCCGGACAGGTGGACGATGAGGCGCAGCGTATTTACAGCAGTGCGCCGGGCGGAGTCTTCAGTAACAAGATGGGTTCGCAGAGCAAGGTGTACGATACGTTAGACACCGACCGTGCCACAGGGTGCATCCGCGATGTGGAACATGCTTACAGCAAGGACGGCGGCCTGGCCGTGTTGTTTGGGAATATTGCCCAAGACGGTTGCGTGGTGAAGACGGCCGGAGTGGACGAAAGCATCTGGCATTTCAGCGGTCCGGCCAAGGTGTTCGATTCTCAGGAAGATGCTTGTGAAGGTATCCTGAACGGCAGTGTGGTAAGTGGTGACGTGGTGGTCATCACTCACGAAGGACCGAAGGGTGGGCCGGGTATGCAGGAGATGCTTTATCCGACATCCTATCTGAAAAGCCGCCATTTGGGAAAAGAGTGTGCCCTGATTACCGACGGGCGTTTTTCCGGAGGAACTTCCGGTTTGAGTATCGGCCATATTTCGCCCGAAGCGGCAGCCGGTGGGAATATCGGTAAGATTGTGGACGGAGACATTATCGAAATAGACATCCCAAACCGGAGCATCAATGTCAAGTTGAGCGAAGCTGAATTGGCAGCCCGTCCGCAACGTCCGATGACGCGTAAGCGTGTCGTACCCAAATCGCTGAAAGCATACGCTTCTATGGTGAGTTCGGCCGACAAGGGTGGAGTTCGTATGATAGATTAAAAACAGTATTCAATATGGCAAAAGAAAAGATAACAGGCGCAGAGGCTTTGATGCGTTCGTTGGAGCACGAGGGGGTTACGACGCTCTTCGCAGAACAGACAGAATCCATCTTCGGGTATCCGGGCGGAGCCATCATGCCGGTATATGACGCCTTGTACGGATATAAAGATAAGTTGAACCATGTATTGGTACGGCATGAGCAGGGGGCTACCCATGCGGCACAAGGGTATGCCCGTGTGTCGGGCAAGGTCGGAGTGGCTTTGGTGACCAGCGGGCCGGGGGCGACGAACACCATTACCGGTATTGCGGATGCCATGATGGACAGTACGCCCATCGTGGTGATTGCCGGGCAGGTCGGTGCTTCTTTGTTGGGGTCTGATGCCTTCCAGGAATGCGATTTGGTAGGTGTGACGCAACCCATCAGCAAATGGGCCTATCAGATCCGTCGTCCGGAAGATGTGGCCTGGGCGGTAAGCCGTGCCTTTTATATTGCCAAGAGCGGCAGGCCGGGGCCGGTTGTGTTGGACTTTGCCAAGAACGCGCAGGTTGGCTTGGTGGACTATGAACCGCAGGGTACGGATTTCATTCGCAGTTATGTGCCTGTACCCAAGACCGACCCGTGGGCGATACGTCAGGCGGCTGCATTGATAAACAACGCGAAACGTCCGTTTATCCTTGTCGGACAAGGTGTTGAGCTTGGCGGCGCGCAAGAAGAAGTCCGTCAGTTGATTGAACGGGCCGACATTCCTGCCGGTTGCACATTGTTGGGCTTGTCTGCTTTGCCGTCCGACCATCCGTTGAATATGGGGATGCTGGGTATGCACGGAAGTTTGGCCAACAGCATCAAGACGCAGGAGTGTGACGTGTTGATAGCCGTAGGCATGCGTTTTGACGACCGCATCACCGGTAAGTTAAGTACATACGCCCGTCAGGCCAAAAAGATACATTTTGAAATAGATCCCAGTGAAGTCAACAAGAATGTACCGGTAGATGTAGCCGTGTTAGGAAATTGCAAACAGACGTTGGCTCAGGTGCTCGAACAGGTGAAACCCAATCGGCATACGGAATGGATTGACAGCTTCGGAGAACATCACGAGAGAGAAAAGGAGGCAGTGATAGAACCTGAAATCCATCCGGCAGACGGACCGATAAAGATGGGGGAGGTCGTACGTAAGGTAACGGAGATGACCGGTAATAAGGCTGTCTTGGTGACCGACGTGGGGCAAAACCAAATGATGGCTGCCCGTTATTTCAAATTCTCGGAACAACGCAGCATCGTAACCTCCGGCGGTATGGGGACGATGGGATTCGGATTGCCGGCTGCCATCGGAGCCACATTCGGCGCTCCGGGACGTATGGTATGTCTCTTTTTAGGCGACGGAGGCATTCAGATGACACTTCAGGAGTTGGGCACGATTATGGAACAACGCAGTCCGGTGAAAATCATATTGCTCAATAACAACTATCTGGGTAATGTGCGCCAGTGGCAGGAGATGTTCTTCGGGAAACGGTATTCTTTCACGCCGATGATGAATCCGGACTACAATATGATTGCTTCGGCTTACGGCATACCGAACCGTACGGTCGTGGAGCGTGAGGATTTGGCTGCGGCCATACAGGAGATGGTCGATACGGACGGGCCTTACTTGTTGCAGGTGGCCGTGATAGAAGAAGGTCGTGTGTTGCCGATGTGTTGTCCGGGCAATGACGTGGACGACATGGTTTTGGATTATTAACGGGAGGATTTTTAGATGGAACAAGAGAAAAGATTCTATACCTTGATTGTTTTCTCCGAGAACTTTGCGGGGCTTTTGAATCAGGTGACGGCGGTTTTTACCCGCAGGCAGGTGAATATCGAAAGTCTGAATGTGTCGGCTTCCAGTATAAAGGGGGTGCATAAATACACCATTACCTGCTGGAGCACGGAGGAACAGATACAGGTTATCACCAAACAGATAGAGAAACGCATAGATGTGCTCCAGGCTCATTATTTCACGGACGACGAAATCTTCATCCAGGAAGTGGCGCTTTATAAGCTGGCTACTCCCAAGGTGTTGGAGAATCCGGACATCTCGAAGGCCGTACGTCAGCACGGAGCGCAGATTGTGGAGGTGAATCCGACTTATACCGTGGTCAGCAAAAAGGGAATGACGGACGATATCATGTCGCTTTATTTCGCCTTGAATGAGTATAAGTGCGTGTTGCAATACGTGCGTTCGGGGCGTATTGCCATTACGAAGAGTTGCACGGAATATCTGGACGAGTTTTTGGAAGAACGGCGGCGTGCGTACGAGGATCTTCAGAATAAGGAATAAATAAGGTAAGGATTCGAATGAAAGAGAATAAAGTCGGGACTTACTCGTTTGTGGCCGAACCTTTTCACGTGGATTTCACGGGAAGGCTTTTCATGGGGGTGTTGGGCAACCATTTGCTCAACTGTGCCGGATTCCATGCCACGGAGCGCGGTTTCGGTATGGCGGAACTGAATGAGAGTAACTATACGTGGGTACTGTCACGCTTGGCCATCGAATTGGAAGATATGCCGGCTCAATATGAGGAATTCTCGGTAGATACGTGGGTGGAGAACGTGTACCGTTTGTTTACCGACCGTAACTTTGCCATTTACGGGAAGGACGGGAAGGTTTACGGTTATGCGCGTTCCGTGTGGGCCATGATCAATATGGATACCCGCAAATCGGCCGACTTGTTGTCGCTGCACGGCGGTGACATCGTGGACTATATAGAGACGGAAAAGGCTTGTCCGATAGAGAAGCCCGGTCGTATCAAAGTGAGCAGTTGTATGCCGGTACGTTCTATGGATGTGTATTATAGTGATATTGACATCAACGGGCATGTGAACAGTATTAAATATATTGAACACGTGTTGGACTTGTTTTCCAAAGATTGGTATGCCGGACATGTCATCCGCCGTTTTGAAATGGCGTACGTGGCCGAAAGCTATTCCGGCGACACGCTCAGCTTCTTCCGTGAGGAAAACGAAGACGGGACTTACGATATCGAAGTGCGTAAAAACGTCGGCGGAGAGAATCCCGAAGGGGAAGTCGTGTGTCGAAGTAAACTTAAATTTGATAACAAATAGCAATTTATTGTAGGTGTATTAGAATAATTTTGTAACTTTGTCATCGAGTTTCGTACAAAAAAGAATTTTAATAAAGAACGCGGCTATTTGTCGCACAAAACAGAAATAGAAAATGGCAGAATTGAATTTTGGCGGTGTTATCGAGACCGTGATGACCCGTGAGGAATTTCCATTGGAAAAGGCTCGTGAAATATTGAAGAACGAGACGATTGCAGTTTTAGGGTATGGTGTTCAAGGACCCGGTCAGGCTTGTAACCTGCGTGATAACGGTTTTAATGTAATTGTAGGCCAGCGTCAGGGCAAGACATACGACAAGGCTGTGGCTGACGGCTGGGTGCCGGGAGAGACTTTGTTTTCTCTTGAGGAAGCTGCCGAAAAGGGTACGATAGTTTGCATGTTGCTTTCCGATGCAGCTCAGATGCAGTTGTGGCCGACCATCAAGCCTTATCTGACTCCGGGCAAGACCTTGTATTTCTCTCATGGTTTCGCTATTAACTGGAGTGACCGTACGGGCGTGGTGCCTCCTAAAGATATTGACGTCATTATGGTGGCTCCCAAAGGTTCGGGCACTTCATTGCGCACGATGTTCCTCGAAGGCCGTGGCTTGAACTCTTCTTATGCTATTTATCAGGATGCCAGTGGTAAGGCATTGGATAAAGTATTGGCATTCGGTATCGGTATCGGTTCAGGTTATTTGTTCGAGACCACATTCAAGCGTGAGGCTACATCCGATTTGACCGGCGAGCGCGGTTCTTTGATGGGTGCTATCCAGGGCTTGTTGTTGGCACAATACGAAGTGTTGCGCGAGAACGGACATACTCCTTCCGAGGCTTTCAATGAAACGGTGGAAGAATTGACTCAATCCTTGATGCCGTTGTTTGCCAAGAACGGTATGGACTGGATGTATGCCAACTGTTCTACGACAGCGCAGCGTGGCGCATTGGATTGGATGGGACCGTTCCACGATGCCATCAAGCCGGTGGTGCAAAAGTTGTACCAGAGCGTAGTGACCGGTAATGAAGCGCAAATCTCGATTGATTCCAACTCGAAACCGGATTACCGTGTGAAGTTGGAAGCTGAATTGAAGGCTTTGCACGACAGCGAGATGTGGCGTACGGCAGAGACGGTGCGTAAATTGCGTCCGGAGAACAATTAATGAATTGAAAATTTAATAAAACCCAAAGGTGTCGGATAAACCGACACCTTTGGGTTTTATATTTAGTAGTACCATGAAGAAAAAGCTGATATTGTTTTGTACATGAATCAACCTGAATGATATGCAGGGTACAGTGGGAATATACGCTCATTATGGTATCAAAGGTATTCCTCATTACGTGATTGTATCGCCTGAAGGGCGGATTATACATGTATGGAGTGGTTATGGGACGGGAGTGCTGAAAAAGAAATTGGAAGACTGGGTGAAATAAAGTGGGACGAAACCTGACGTTCCGTCCCATTGTGAGTCATCTCTTCTTCGGGCTTATTGCGTGGAGTATTCCCCGTAATAGAGTACCTGGCATTGAATAGCGGAAAGAATTGCCTTGGTCTGTCCGCTCGTCTACTTTTTCGATGAAGCGTTCTGCGTCTTTTTCGGAAATCACGCCATCGTCTTGGAGTTTACGGATGGTGCGACGCTCATAAGTGAGCATCATACGGATAGACTTGACGGTGAGTGCATGTCGGTAAGCCTTCGGGTAGTTTTGTTCCAGTTGTAAGGTGACATGATTCATGCGGTCTATGTTATGGTTGATTTCCGTACGAAGAATGTCCAATCGTTTTTTCTGATCGGGCGTGAGGAGAAGCGTTGAGTTCGTTCAATAGGTTCAGATCCTCGTTTTGTAAAATGATGAACCCTCTGGCCAGGTCATATACGTTTACGATGCGTTCACGGAAGTAGAAACTGATGCTGTCCCCCAAATGAAGTTTCTTCTGGATACGAGGCAGGACGGAGGTGCGGTTGCAATAATTGAATATGGAGGGACGGAAGTCCAACCTATACTGTCCGTCATGGTCATACATCTCGTCGAGAGAGTTCATCAAATGAAGGAATGTGGTTTTCGAAACGACACCTTCATCATAAAGTTGATGGCATACGGCCTTTTCGCGGTCCAATATACGGAGACGTATTTCGGAAAGGAATTCCATTGTAGGCAGAGGTCCGGACGGAGACAAAGACAGAGACGGTGGAAGGTATTTTTTCACTTTGTTCCAGTTTGCGTCGTGCAATGCCGCTTTTGCAGACAGTTTTTCCATATACTTTTCTGCACTGTCGTGTAAATACCCTTGGATTTTGGAGTCTATCAGTACTCTGGCACTGGAAACTTGTATCAGGCCCAATCGTCTCAGTAGCCAACGCATGGTGGTGGCATTGATGGAAA
>ENA-OOXE01001803-OOXE01001803.1-human-gut-metagenome-genome-assembly--contig:-NODE-1803-length-10016-cov-2.049493_pt1 | contig 10016 bp, 5 predicted proteins | sample MGYA00241585_ERZ501339 | MGnify/ENA primary metagenome ERZ501339 (study PRJEB25962, sample SAMEA1972463) | human gut metagenome | biome: human gut; feature: human-associated habitat; material: faeces...
GAGAAATCTTATCCATAAAAAATGCCCCCTTTCAGATAAACAGTTTTATTTTTTTCAACTGTCTACCTAAAAGGGAGCATACCAATCCTCCTTCGATTGTGTCTTATATAGACACAATTAAAGGAGGATTTTTTATGAGAAAAAAGATTATGGTGTTGTTGATATGTACTGTTTCATTAGTTAGTATACCGTTTTCGGTAATAGCAGCAGAAAAAAATGTACATACTAATGTAGCAGTAGAACAGATTATGCCACGGTATGGAAATATCAGCCAAATAAGTGGTAATATCCAAGCAGTATCGGGAAAAATAAATTGTAGTGTTGATGTATTGATGAAAACATCAATCTCAATAAGCGTCAAAATGAGTCTTCAAAAGAAAAATGGAAGTTCTTGGAATACGGTAAAAAGCTGGAATAAATCATATAGCAATACTAAAGTGGTAAATTCTAAGGCAGTTTATAACAGTACAACTGGTGCTACATACCGTATGAAATACACAGTTACAGCAGGAAATGATAAAGCCACTGGCACAACTCCAAGTGTTGTTGGAAAAAAATAAAGAAATATAAGAGGAAAGCTAATGAAAAAAAGAAAACTATTATCTAGAGTATTATGTTTAATTTTATGTTTATGTCTGGCAATTGAATTAATTCCTTCTGAAGCATATGCGAATACTTTAAAAGGCATTGATAAAGCAGTCAGTAGTCAGGATAAACCTGTAAAAATAAAAACTGGTGAGGAAAAAGTATCTAAAATTCCAAAAGAAAACAATAATTTAAATGAAATAGAGAATGAAGAAAATGATACACCTGAGATTCTTCAGGAACTAGAAGACGAACGTTCTACAAGAGTAAAAAAGTTTCTTATGAGTGATGGAAGTATCTCAGCAGTTTCTTATGGAATGGATGTTAATTATAAAGATAAGCAGGGAAAATGGAAAGAAATAAATAACAACTTTTTGTATAGTAAAGATACAGGTGAGGAAGGAGATTTTTCAGGATATAAAACAAAACAGGGAGAAACAAAAATCAAATTTTCTGAAATAGCAGGAGAAGATAAGCTTGTGCATTTGGAAAAAGATAAATACTCTGTTGATTTTACAATGATTTCTAGTGAAGATGAAGAAAATGTATTTGATGAGGAGGAAAATGTACCAGATGATGAATCTACAGAGGAATTAGAAGATACAGAAGAGATACAGGCTACAGAAGCAGAAGAGTCTAGTACAGAAATGGAAGAGTCTAATACAGAAAAAAATACAGAAGATAAGCCCCAAGAAGTAACTACAGAAGAAGTGGAAGAAGCCACAACAGAATACCAGGAAGAAGTTTCTACAGAAGATGAATCCAAAGAAATATTAGACAAACAGAATTTAGAAGATATAGAAGATGAACAGGCAGCGTTACAAGATATAGAATCTCAAAATATATCAGAAACAGAGAATGAGGAAGATGATTTCATAGATTTTCAAACAATAAATTCAAAATCAGATAAAAAAGAAGAAAAAAATGAAAAAGAGGCTAATGTAGAAAAATCTTTAATTACAGCTACAGCAGAAGAAAAATCAGAAATCAAATCAGAAGAATCAGAAAATTTCTCAGAAAATTATGAAGGAATAGAACAGGTCCCGGCCATAATAAAAAAGGGGACAATAGAAGGAATATCTAATGCAAAGAAGTCAAGAACTATTCAAGAAGAAGTTGATGAAGAGGAACAAGAAGATTCTTATGCTGTAGAAAATGTATATACACAATTATCATATGAAGGAATTCAAGAAAATGTTTCTTTAAATTATTCTCTTATAGGAAGTTCCTTAAAAGAAGATATTATCGTGGAAGAACCTTCCGAAACGTATGAATATAGATTTTTACTATCGTTAGGTAATCTTGTCCCTAAACAGGGAAAAGAAGGTGCGATTTATCTTAATGATAGCAAAACAGGAAAAAATATTTATGTGATTCCTGCAGCATATATGACAGATTCAGCTGATAACTATTCAGAAAATGTAAAAATGTCACTTGAAGAAACACAAGAGGGACAGTATATATTAAAGATAGTACCAGATGAAGAGTGGATGAATGATCCGGATAGAAGCTATCCGGTGACAATTGATCCGACACTAGAAAAGTCAACGGCAGATTCTAATGATTTTGTGATAAGAGATGTTTATGTTGTAGAGGGCGATTCCAGTACATATTATCCATATGGAAATACCATAGCATATATAGGACATGGGGCTTCAGCAGATGCACAGACACATAGAATGTTCACAGAATTTAGGAAATTACCACAGATTCCAGCAGGAAGTGTGATCACTGGTGCAAAGTTATATTATTATCAACAAATGTATGATCCATATTCGGATACAAGAACACCATTCTTTTATCTGGATGCAAAAGAAGTAACTGCAGGCTTAGACTGGACAAATGGTGTTACTTGGGATAGTCAGCCAACGTATAAAAATACGGTTTTAGATTCTCAAAAAATATCTGAAGAAACAACAGGCAAATATGTAGGTTGGGATTTAACCTCTGTTATAAAAAAGAAATATGAGGAAGGAAATGATGAAAAATTTGCAGCCGTTGCTTTAGTTCCAGATGATGAAGAAAGCATTTCATCTGTTAAATATAGTGCATTAGTACGGTTTTATAAAGCAACACGTTCAACAAATAAGCCATATGTTGTTATAAATTACAGAGATTCCTATGGAGTAGAAGAATATTATTCTTCTCAGTCACAGGAGATAGATAGTGCAGGAACAGCATATGTCGGAGATTATTCTTCTCAGCTTACGTTAGAAAAGATGGATTATAGTAATAGCAGTGAGGCGATTTCTTTTTCATTAGAACACTATTATAATTCTGGATTGGCTGGTGGAAATTTCGGTGAAGTTAGTGCATATACAAAAGATTATTCTTCTATGAAAATAGGAAATGGATGGAAATTAAATGCACAACAGACTATAGTAGAGAAGAAAATTGGTTCTACGATATATTACATTTATACAGATGGAGATGGAACGGAACATTATTTCTATGAAGATGCGGAAAAGGCAGGAACATTTGTGGATGAAGATAATCTAGGATTATCTGTTACAAAAAATGGCTCTGTTTATACCATGACAGATGGGGATAGTACAACAACTTTTAATGAAGGATATCTGACATCTATAAAAGATAGCAAAGAAAATAAGATTTGTTTTGCTTATGGCGGAAAAGAATATGGCTCAGATAATTTGTGGAAGCCAACTCAAAAAAGTCATCAATTAACTTCTATAATACAGATTAATAAAGTAGATAATAAAGCAAGAAAATTGGTATCATTATCGTATGATGAGAATGGGTATCTCACTAAAATTACAGACAAGGCTGGGCGTATTACAAAATATCATTACGATGGTGGAGAATTAGTAAAAATAACGCACCCAGATAATACTACGGTATCTTATACATATGATAATAAACATTATCTGTTATCAGCTTTAGATAATGAAAGTAAATATGGAGTAGAATATGGTTGGGAAAAATTAGGATGTAGAATCATTGTAAACAGGATACGAGAATTTAATAATTCAGGAGAAACGAAGGAATATGGTTCAGATGTAAAAGTAGACGGTCATGATCTGCAGCATACAGTATATACCAGTGCAGGAAATGATAATAACTTTGATACGAGCGATGACCAAATCAGTACATATACTTTTGATTATTCGGGACATACTGTAAATGTATGTACAAAAGATGTTCAAGGAAATGTTTTAGGAGTAGATACAGGGGCATATAAGAGTAAATCGGCAAAAAACAGCCTTACAGCAAGTGCAACGTCAGGCAAACAAGCATACAGCGAGATCGTAAATGGAGGTATTGAAGTTGCTGGGGCTACTTCAATAGATATTAATAGCTGGAATGTAAGTGGATCTACTACAAATGGTTCTGTTTCAGCCACAAATAAACAAGCACATAATGGAGACAGAAGTATTGCGCTTTCGGGAGAAAGTACAGATAATTCTTATGTAAGAGCATACGCAGCCGGAAGAACTTTATCACCAGGTACTTATACATTCTCCGCTTATGTCAAAACAACAGATGTAAAGAAATTTGGAAAAGATGGAGGTGTATTTTTACAATTTCATACAGGAAGCAAAGTTTTAGCACAGGGAGATTCTTTAGATTATCAGACTTTAGAAGATACAGATAATGGATGGACTCGAATCTCTGTTACTAAAAAATTTACTTCCAGTAGAAAAGTATATGGATTTGTCAATCTGAAGAATGCACAAGGTGTAGCATATGTGGATGACCTGCAAATGGAAAAGGTAAATAGTGCCAGCGGATATAACCTATTAAATAATGGAGCCGGAGTTACACAAGCCCGTTGGGATATGAACACAGAAGGGACTTCTTTTGCACAAGAAGAAAAGTTATATGCTTCTAATGCATTAAAAATCACAGGAAAATTACAGGAAAACCGAAATATCAGCCAGACGGTCAGAATAAATCATAAAATAAAACAACAATCTTATATGCTTTCTGGTTGGGCAAAAGCAGAATCTGTTCCAGATATTGCTGAGGACAATTCAGATGGCGAAAATAGATTTTTTGGTTTACATGCAAAATTTTTGTATGCAGATGGAAGTTATGAAACAGAATATATTCCATTTAATGCAGATGTGTCTACATGGCAATATATAAGTGGAGTTGTAACACCAACACAGACAGGTAAAGTGTTGAGTGCTATCATTGTAGGTTGTGATTATACATTTAATGCGAATACAGCATATTTTGATGGGATTTCTCTCGTAGAAGAAGAAGCAAGCTTATATGATTATGATAGTAAAGGAAATTTAATCTCTGCCATTGATGGAGATGGTAAATTTGTTTATGATTATGATGATAAGGGAAATATCATTTCTGTGACAGATGAAGATGGAAATAAAACAAATTTTAAATATGATGAGTCTGGGAATCTTGAGGGTATTTCTGCAAATGAATTTTCTGTGAAAGAAGATGATGAAGGAACAGAGCAGAAGAATATAATCGAAGGAAAAGATGGTACAAAATCTACCTCGTCAATAAAATATACAGCAGACGGAAATTACATATCTTCAGAAACGGATGCTGCCGGAGCAGTTACTTCGTACCAGTACGACGATAAAACGGATTTACTGAAAACTACAGTAGACAGTAATAAAAATACCACCAGTTATACTTACAATTCCGGTAATTCGCAACTTTCAAAAGCAGCATTGAAAGATAAAAATGGGGAAGAATTAGTATCTTTAAACTATACATATTCCAATGGAATCATGTCTTCATTAAAACGGTCTGGTTACAGAGAAGATAAAGCAATACAGCAGGAATATTCATTTGGTTATAACAAATGGAAGCAAGTAACTTCTATATCTGCTGGAAAGTATAAGTTGGCGGGATATGAATATGCCGGAAAAAATGGTTCTCTTACTCAATTAACATATGGAAATGGAGTTAAAGAAACTTATAAATATGATACATTAGGGCAATTGGCAAGTATTTCATATGATGGAACCGTAACCTACAAATATACATATACGACAGATGGAAATATAGAAACTGTTACCGATGTACCAAATGATTATACATATACTTACAAATATGACAAAAATAGGGATGCCATAGAGTATGTAAAAAAGAAAGCCGGAGTTACAGAGATTTATTCACAAAGCTGGGAAAGTACAGATGGATTGACATCAGGTAATAAAATATCTTTCGATGGAAAAAGCTACGATACCTCTATTACAAAAGACAGTCAGACTTCTAATGTTTTGACAGAAAAAAATATACTGGGAAATAAACAGTCTTTTATTTATGATAGTTTAGGACAGAAACTTTCTGAGAAAAATAATGTATATAAATTGGATTATTCTTATGAGAGCATTGATACAGACAATGCAAAGGATAATGCAACGGGACGTATTCAGCAGATTTCCTATGGAAAGATAAATAATAGTTTTAGCGACTTTTCTTTAAAATATGAATATGATACTCTTGGAAGAATAGTAAAAGTAAGTGATACAAAAGGAAATATACTGGCTCAATATTCTTATGATGCACAAGGTCAGCTTCTGATGGAGAAACTTCCACAGCAGAATAAACGCTATGAATATACCTATGACACTGTTGGAAATATTCAAGATGCAAAGACCTACACTCTAACAGGAACAACTGCTACTGCTACAAAAAAATATACATATGGAGATGCTTCATGGAACGATTTGCTCACTGCCTATGATGGAAAAGAAATAACTTATGATGGTGCAGGTAATCCATTGGCTTATAATAATGGAACAGCATGGAAATTCACATGGGAGAAGGGAAGAGAACTTTCTTCGGCATCTGCTGATGGAAAAAATATAACATTTACATATGATGTAGACGGTATTAGAGACAGTAAAACTATAAATGGTGTAAAGCATGAATATGTTACGCTGGATGGACTGATCTATCAGGAAAAATGGGGAAATAATACCCTGACATTTTCTTATGATAATAATGACAAACCTTATGCAGTGAAGTATAATAATACTACATATTATTATGTTTTAAATCAGCAAGGTGACGTTATCCGGATTGTTGATGAAAATGGAACGACAAAAGCAGAATATACTTATGATGCATGGGGAAATGTGATTGCAAGCACTGGTACAGACAGTGGGATTGGTGCAGTAAATCCATTATTATACCGAGGATATTATTACGATTCAGAACTTGGAATGTATTATCTTCGTAGCAGATATTATGATCCAGGAGTAAAGAGATTCATCAATGCCGACAGCGTAGATTATCTAGGAGAAAATAAAACAGAATTATCCTATAATTTATTCGCATATTGCGAAAATAATCCTATAATTTATATTGATAAAGATGGATATGCAGTTGCACATATTGTTGGGGGAGCAATAGGAGGTTTATCAGGTGTAGCATTAGGAAAGTTTTTGGCAAAAAAACTTAAATTACATGGCACAAAAAAGACAGCATTGATAGCTGCATCTGCTGTTGGAGGTGTCGTATTAGGAGCATTTTTAGGTCCTTATGTGGCACAACTTTCTAAATATGGTATTCAACTCATTAAGAAAAATATAAGTTATGGAGCAGCTGCAGGGAAAGCATTATGTTTTGTTTCGGGTACATTAATATTAACGGAAGAAGGTCTAGTTCCAATAGAAAAATTAAGAGAGGGAGATTATGTCTATGCAGAAGATATAAATACAGGGGAACAAGAGTTAAAGGAAATTATTCAAATTTATGAAAATCAGACACAAGAAGTCGTCTGTTTAAAATTAAAAGGAGAAGAAATTATAACGACTCCGTATCATCCTATATATATTGATGGAAGAGGTTGGGTAGCTGCTGTTAAGGTAAAAAACGGAGATGTTTTACATACTTTTGACGGAAAGAAAATACTGGTTGAAAAAGTACAGTATAGAAAGCTAGAAAAACCGGTTAAGGTATATAATTTTGAAGTGAGAGATTTTCATACATATTATGTTGGAAAAAACAATTTTTTAGTGCATAATAAAAATTGTAGTCTGGTTAAATTAAGTGATAAATATATCAAAAAAACATTGAAATTAGACGCTCACGCTATAAAGAGAGAATATTTAGGCAAAAAAGCAGCTATAGCAAGATATGATTTAGCTGTTGATAAGAATACGGGAATTATATATATAATAAATAAGGCAGGTACAATAATAGATAAGACAATTTATAGAACAAAATAATAGGAAAAAGTGAGTTGGATTTTTATTGAAGTATATTTTGCTGAAATTATTATCCAGTCTACTTTTATAATATTACAGTATTAAATTATATTATGTATATTAAGAAAGAAACAGAATGTTTTTTGTATTATATTAAGTAATATATCGTGTATAAAGAAAGGATTATCGTAAAAAATGGGCATATATATAGAAATGAATATATTTTTTGATAATAATTTTGATGTATATAAAATTGAAAGGATATTAAATATAAAACCTTCAGATTGTAAAAGAAAAAATGAAACTAGAATGTCACCATTTAATAAAAATGAGCATTTAGAGGGATACTGGTCATTGGTTACAGACACATTTGAAGAATTAGATATAAAACCGGTAATGGATGATTTGTTAAGGAAGTTGGAAGGAAAATTGGAAATAATTAAAGAGATATGTAAAGAAAATAATGGAGAAGTTTGTTTTGAGATAGTTCCAATTTTTGAGAAAGATAACTTGCCGGCAATTTATTTTGAGAAAAGATTTTTAAATATTGTAAATTATTTGGATGCAGTTATTGATATTGACATGTATTTGAATTGAATCTTTGATTTAAGAGTGTATATATTAAGTGAGGATGAAATGGAGTTTCAAGTAATATATTCTAGAAAAATTCAAGGGGCAGTAATGTTATTTACAGTATTTATGTTTGCTTGTCAGTATGGACTTACAAGGGAAACAGTAGCAGAAAATTTTTCAAGGACAGGTATAGATTGGAGCGAATTTATATTATATGTGTCAGTAGGCCTTCTTCTTATTTTCCTATTTTGGAACGATGATTATATTTTATCAACAGAGGGGGTTACATTTCGAAGGGTTATTTTTTATAAAAAACATAAATGGAGTGAATTTCCATATTGTGGAGTTTGTTATGATAACTATAAATATTCGATTGATAAAAATGAGAAATTATTGTATTTTTCTAAGAAACCAGAATCAGATAGGAAATTTGAGGAGAGATATAATACCATAGAGTATACACCTGAGGTAGAAGCGATTTTTCAAATCTATCATCCACAAATGCCAGATCCAGACTGGGAGTTTTGGAAGAACGAACTAAAAGATACAAAAATATGGAAGGAAATAGATGTTAATAATTACAAACGAAAAATTTTTAAATACGATTTTATCCAGTCTGTTCATTTTTTGCCAATAATATGTGCTTTAAAACTTGCAAGTAATTATTATGTTCCAGTAGTGATGTTGGTAGGTGCAATTGTATTTACATATAGTCCATTTATAAAAAAATGGCATAATAAAGTAAAGGAACTTACAAGAGAATATCAGAGAGCTGCATTATGTCAATTAGTTAATGAAAGACAAGAAGGTAGTTTACAAGATGACAGATGATAATATTATAATAAAAAGAATATGGCATGATAAAGAAGATATACGTGTATGTCTTTGGAAAGAATGTGAATAGAGAGCAGGTGATAATAATGTTATCTTTAGAGGGGATATTCTATGAAATAGAAGAAAATGAGATATGGTCGTTTAATTACAATATAATGGAGGGAGTAATATCTTTATCGTTAGTTAATCCTTATACAGCCCAAAGACACGAAATGAAAATAGAAAAAATATATAATATTTTCTTTGTGCATAGTACAAATAAAAAAGAAAAAGAAAGTCCAGAGTATTATCCTTTCGTGGAGATGTCATACATTGGAGCGGACAAAATCGAATTTCCAATGAAAAAAATTAGATTATTAAATGGCTATAATCTGGAATTTAATTTATGTATTGAACTTTATGCAGACAAGATGTTTATAAATGCTGAGGATATAGTAATTGATGGTGAAAAATATGAACTTCCATGAGGAGAAGGATTTTGATGAAGTAACAGGGGATAGGTAAATTATGGAACATATATGGACGATTGAAAATTGGGAAAAAAATATTAATTTGCATGAACAGGGACACCGGACAAGTTTGAGAATCAGGTTTGATAAGGATATAGATAGTGAAGTTCGAAAATCGTGCAAGGAATTTGTTTCTTTTCTAAGAAAAGAATATTTTTTCCCACTTAGAGTGGTTATTTACGTAAAAAATGTTAAGAAGCTTATTGCAATGGACGGGGACAAGGTATATGGGACATTTTGGAGCATGAATGATGACTACAGTGTAGAACCTCACATACGAGTAGCAGCCGGAGATTATAATGATTTATGTAATAAATGGGGATATGATGTGTCCATATATGACATTAGCAGATGAAACAGAAAT
>ENA-OOXE01001806-OOXE01001806.1-human-gut-metagenome-genome-assembly--contig:-NODE-1806-length-9986-cov-1.505488_pt1 | contig 9986 bp, 9 predicted proteins | sample MGYA00241585_ERZ501339 | MGnify/ENA primary metagenome ERZ501339 (study PRJEB25962, sample SAMEA1972463) | human gut metagenome | biome: human gut; feature: human-associated habitat; material: faeces...
GAAATTAATATGACTAAACTCTCTTGGACTGGTTTTTCCAAGAAGACACCGCAAGAACGTAAGGAGCATTTGAAAAAGAATGCTCTTTTGTCTCAGGAAAATCAAGATCTTCTGGATAAGGACCAACAACTTGCCCTTGAAACAGCCAATCAAATGGCTGAAAATGTTATTGGTCGATTCACACTACCCTTTGCCATTTGCCCAGATGTATTGGTAGATGGTGTGACCTATCAGGTTCCCATGGTTACCGAGGAACCCTCAGTTGTGGCTGCTGCTTCCTATGCTAGCAAGCTCATTAAGCGCTCTGGCGGTTTCACAACTACGATTCATGACCGTCAGATGATTGGCCAAGTCGCCCTCTTTGATGTCCCTGATAAGGTTTCTGCTTCAAGCAAAATTCAAGCAGCCAGTCAGGAACTTATTGAGATTGCCAAAGAGGCTCACCCTTCTATTGTTAAGCGTGGGGGTGGCCCTCGCAAGCTCTGGACTGAGACTAAAGGAAACTTCCTCATTGTCTATCTAGCCGTTGATACCCAAGAAGCCAGGGGAGCCAATATGGTCAACACCATGATGGAAGCCCTGGTGCCAGAATTAGAAAACCTGTCAGAAGGTCAAAGCCTTATGGCTATTCTCTCAAATCTAGCCACTGAGAGTCTTGTGACAGCGACTTGTCGTCTTAGCACACGCTTCCTCAGTCGAAATAAGGAAGAGGCACATGACCTAGCCAAGAAAATGGAGATGGCCAGCCAACTGGCTCAGGTAGACCCCTACCGAGCAGCTACCCATAACAAGGGAATTTTCAATGGTATCGATGCCCTAGTTATCGCAACCGGAAATGATTGGCGAGCAGTTGAGGCCGGTAGTCATGCCTTTGCTAGCAAGGATGGTAGCTACCGTGGTCTGTCCACATGGACTTATGATCAGGAAGCTAAGGAACTTGTTGGAGAATTAACCCTCCCCATGCCAATCGCAACCCGTGGCGGTTCTATCGGACTTAACCCCAGTGCTTCTATCGCCCATGACTTGCTTAATCATCCAGATGCCAAAACTCTAGCCAGTATCATCGTCTCTCTTGGTTTGGCACAAAATCTGGCTGCTCTCAAAGCTCTGACTTCAACAGGAATTCAAGCAGGACATATGAGACTCCAAGCCAAATCTCTGGCCTTGTTAGCCGGAGCTAGTCCTGAAGAAATGCCTCAAGTTTTGGCTGAACTTCTCAAGGCCAAACATATGAACCAAGAAACTGCACAAGCAATTTTGGAGAAACTCAGAACCCCATAAGAAGTGATTCAAAAGCATAAAAAATCACTCTGCCTTATCACATAAAAAATAAAGATGTTGGAAATTTTATCTCAACATCTTTTTCATATCTTCCAAGTTCTGACTTGACTTGAATTTCTATAATGTTATAATCTAGTTATGAAAACTAGATAAAGAGGTTTTTATAATTTGACAACACAACAATACCCTCTCTGGGAAGAATTACCAGAGATTGAACTCTATTTGGATCAGGTTTTGCTCTATGTCAATCAGGTCACCCAAAGCACTTTGGGACCAAACGACAAGGGGCTAACCGCCTCTATGGTCAATAATTATGTCAAACATGGCCATGTCGCAAAACCCATCAAGAAAAAATATAATGCCGCTCAGGTAGCTAGACTTATTGTCATCACTAGTCTAAAGACCGTCTTTGAGATTTCTGAGATTGCTAAAACCTTGGAAATCCTACGAACAGATGCTGAAAGTCAAAAGAGCTACTACAATGACTTTGTAGCCTGTATGAATGGTCAGTTTCCCCAAGAAGCTCCACAAGTCATACTCTCAGCCTGTCAGACGCTACAATGCTACCGAGCTACTCATCAACTTTTGAACGACCTTGAAGGAGGAAATAATGTCTAATACTGCTACTTTTAATACTTCTCCCAACCTCAAACTCAGTAAAAAACTTAGCTTTGGTGAGGAAGTGGCAAACAGTGTGACTCACGCCGTCGGAGCTGTGGCCATGTTGGTCTTACTGCCAATTACTGCTGTTCATGCCAACAACGGCTACGGCATGACTGCTGCTGTCGGAATGTCTGTTTTCGTTATCAGCCTATTCCTCATGTTTTTGAGCTCAGCCATCTACCATGCTATGGATTACAACTCACCCCACAAGATGGTTCTAAGAATTATTGACCACAGCATGATTTATATCGCCATTGCTGGAAGCTACACCCCTGTTGCCCTCTCATTGGTTGGCGGTTGGCTAGGCTATAGCATCATCATCCTTCAATGGGGAACAACAATTTTTGGTATTCTCTATAAAATCTTTGCTAAAAAAATCAATGAAAAATTCTCCCTCTTCCTCTATCTAATGATGGGATGGTTGGTTATCTTTATCATTCCAGCTATCGTCACTAAGACAGGCCCAGCCTTTTGGGGACTCATGCTTGCTGGAGGATTGTCATACACGGTTGGAGCAGCTTTCTATGCTAAGAAAAAACCATACTTCCACATGATTTGGCACCTCTTCATCATGCTGGCTTCAGCGCTTCAATATCTGGGTATCGTCTACTTCATGCTTCCTTAAGCTAATACTAGACTTCAAGGTGTTATGGTATAATAAGGCATACGGAGGTAAATCATATGAAAAAAGAACTCAGACGAGATCCAAACAACAAAATCATTGCTGGTGTTTGTTCTGGTATTGCTAAATATCTTGATATCGACCCTGTCATTATTCGCCTCATTTGGGCTGCAGCGATTTTCTTATTCGGAACAGGCTTTCTTTTCTACATCATTTGCTGGATTATTATCCCAGAAGAAAGCAAGTGGTAAGTTATCATTGAATATACAAAAAAGTGATACAGACCTAAATTTCTTACCATTTAGGTCTGTATCACTTTCTTTTTTTATTTTCTCAAGCGGAAAATCAAATAGCTGACATTAACAAGGAGTAAAACACTCCAAAGAATGAGAAAGGGAATATTTCCTCGGACAGCATTGTGCCAAATACCTAGGGCGTATAAGGCCATAAATACTAGTGATCCTAGAACTGCTGTTCCTTTATTGTTTTGTGGTTGTTTAGACATATGAACCTCCTTTGTTTGCTTTTTCTGAACCGGTTTAAAGCCATAAACCAGAGCGAGAAAAAGTCTGGCTTGGTGTTTAACATCATTTGCCAAAGACCTATGGGACTGGGCATAGATGCCTTTTGGATTGTAGAAAGATTTATCAAACTGTTCAGACGCTTGCTGTCCCCAACGTTTTTTCAATTTGTTGGGTGAACGAAAGCCCCTAGTCATTCGATTACGAAAATCAGGGTCATGTGGTTGGACCGGCTCCACATCCAATTGCCAGTGGCGCTTGAAATTACCATAGTTAAAACTGGCACCATTAACAACCCCACTCTCAGTCACCTGCTCCACATCGACCTCATTGAGAAAATTCCCCTGACTATCCAGAATAAACTCAATCCGATTATAGAGAAGAATTTTCAAATTAACACTTGGAATCCCATCAGGATAAACCGCCTTGCCATCACAGATAGAAATCTTTTGGTGCAAACGTCCCTGATCAAACATGGTGAAAGGCTTCCATCTCAGATAGACAGCCAAAGCTTCTTTATCTGTCATCCCTGGCTTTTTATAATGCGTCCTCACATACTGGGCCTGTTGACTAGAAATCAGGTAACGTAGCTGATGGATTTGTCTCTCAATAGAGGCATTCTTAGACAAACTATCACCAGGAAAAGCCAGGTCTACCAATTTAACGACATCCTTCCAAAAGGAATCATGCGGTGCCAAGTCAGGATCAAAATAAGATAAAAGGTGTTGGGTTTCTTCAAGCTCTCCCGATAAATCCTCTGGCATCCCTATATAAGCTAACAATAGCTTTAGCACCTGCAATGGCTGGTAGTCCCTTTGCCAGTCCTCCCATAAGTTTCGAAAGGCTTTTGAACCAATGAGCATCACATCTCTCCTCAATAACATACGTAAATTTAATCAATCGTCTCTTTGATGAACCCCTCTATCTTTGCTACTACCTCTTTGGTCTGATAGTGATAAAGATAATGCGGAGAATCATAAAAAGTCACTTCGATATTTTTCTGGTCCTTTGCAAAGCTAGTCGCATAATGCCGCCAGTCCTTCTGGCTAAAACCAGTACCCCCACCATTCGAGACCATCAGTAAGATTGGAATTTGTGAATCAATGCTAGAAGTAACCTTTTTCGCATTTTCCTTAACAGACAGGCTCTCATTTAACATAGCCTTTGACAAAATTTGACGATAGGCTATCCGTTGATAGAGGCGGTGGTCACTACTACTGAGATTGGCATTAGGCACATATAAGCGACTCGGTAAATACCTTAATAAGCCTAATTGACTTCCCCAACGAGCCATACGTAAAATCTGGGGATGTATTGTTAAATGAGAGTAACTTTCTGGTAGGGCCCAATCTAAACCAATGATAGCTTTCACTTCACTAGGATATTTTTCCTGCCACAGAAGTGTCTCTAAGGAGGCCATCGAATGAGAAAGGATAATATAAGGACCTGAGACATGAGCCCTGGCTAGGGCTTGACGTGTCTCTGAAAGAACCTCAGAAACATCTCGGGACTTGGATGTGTCCTCACTGTAACCATAGCCAGCCCTTTCAACAACGACTATCTTATACTGCTTCGAAAACCCATCATACAAGTCTTTAAAATCTAGAATGGGAGAGGCTGTTCCAGCACCAGAAAGAAAAACTAGAGTTTGTGGCCCCTCCCCCTTTACAAAGACACTCATGTCATGACCATTCACAGACACCATTTGCCCCACAGGATTGAGAGAAGCCTTCTCTCTTTGCAAGGCCAATCTATGATAGGTAAAGCTCGCCAGTAACAAGAGCAGGACTGCTCCCAGCAGAAATAAAAGTCTTTTCCTAAAAACGTGCATGCTTTATCCTACTAAAAAGTCAGCTAGCTTAGCTAACCGACTTTCTGATTTATTCGGCATCTGGGCGTGATTTGCGAGCAATATCAGCAAGGATATTTTCTACAAATTCTGACACAGCTTCAGTGTGTGTTTGTTTTTGTCCATAGCGACGAACGTTAACAGTTCCGTCTTCCATTTCCTTATCACCAACAATCAATTGGTAAGGGATTTTTTGTGTTTGAGACGCACGAATCTTGTATTGCATTTTCTCGTTACGTTCATCCACTTCAACACGGATACCACGGTCACGAAGTTGTTTAGCAACTTCCCAAGCGTAATCTGTGTGGGCTTCATTTGAAACTGGGATAACAGTCACTTGTTGAGGTGCCAACCAAGTTGGGAAGGCTCCTTTATAGTTTTCAATAAGGATAGCTGTAAAGCGTTCCATTGTTGAGATAACACCACGGTGAATCATAACTGGACGGTGTTCTTCCCCATCAGCTCCGATGTATTTAAGGTCAAAGCGTTCTGGAAGCAAGAAGTCCAATTGGATAGTAGAAAGTGTTTCTTCATTACCAAGGGCAGTCTTCACTTGGATATCAAGTTTTGGACCGTAGAAGGCAGCTTCACCTTCTGCTTCAAAGTAGTCGAGTTCCATGTCATCCATGGCTGATTTCAACATGCTTTGAGCATTTTCCCACATTTCATCATTGTCAAAGTATTTGTGAGTATCTTTAGGGTCGCGGTATGACAAACGGAAACGATAGTCAGTCAAGTTGAAATCTTCGTAAACGTCGATAATCAATTGAAGCGTACGTTGGAACTCATCTTTGATTTGTTCAGGTGTTACGAAAGTATGACCGTCATTAAGTGACATTTCACGCACACGTTGAAGTCCTGTAAGGGCACCAGATTTTTCATAACGGTGCATCATACCAATTTCAGCGATACGGATAGGCAATTCGCGGTAAGAATGCACATGGTGTTTGTAAACTTCGATGTGGTGAGGACAGTTCATTGGACGAAGGACAAACTCTTCTCCATCCCCCATATCCATTGGTGGGAACATGTCTTCACGGTAGTGATCCCAGTGACCTGAAGTTTTATAAAGTTCTACAGAAGCAATTGGTGGAGTGTATACGTGTTGGTAGCCTGCTGCTACTTCCTTATCAACAATGTAGCGTTCCAAGACACGACGGATTGTCGCACCGTTTGGCAACCAGAATGGAAGACCTTGACCAACCTCTTGAGAAATCATGAACAAATCAAGTTCTTTACCAAGTTTACGGTGGTCACGTTCTTTAGCTTCTTCAAGGCGTTTAAGGTAAGCCTTGAGATCTTTTTTATCGAACCAAGCTGTACCGTAGATACGTTGCATCATAGCATTATCGCTATTTCCACGCCAGTAAGCACCTGCAACATTCAAAAGGTGGAAGACTTGGATACGACCAGTTGATGGTACGTGTGGGCCACGGCAAAGGTCAACGTACTCACCTTGACGGTAGATAGTCAAACCACCTTCGTCTTCTGAGTGCTCTTCAATCAATTCCAATTTATATGGGTCATTTTTGAAGATTTCACGCGCTTCGTCTTTAGTCACTTCTTCACGGATTGATGGGAAGTTTTCCTTAACGATTTTCTTCATTTCTTCTTCGATACGAGAAAGGTCTTCGTTAGAAATTTGACCAGCTTCATTGTCAGTATCGTAGTAGAAACCATCTTCGATAGCTGGACCAACACCCAAATGAATATCTGGGAAAAGGCGACGAGCTGCTTGGGCAAACAAGTGAGCCGCTGAGTGACGCAAGATTGGAAGAGCGCATCTTCGTGATCTGGTGTCACGATTTCGATGCTTCCATCTTCAGTGATTGCACGAGTTGTGTCAATCAATTTACCGTTAAATTTACCAGCAAGAGCTTTCTTAGCCAAAGAGTTGCTGATAGATTGTGCAATTTCAAAAGTTGTAACGCCAGATTCGAATTCACGAACAGCGCCATCTGGGAAAGTAATGTTAATCATCGTATTCTCCTTTATTATTGTTAGCATGAATATTATCGAGGTGCTCTTGAAATCAGGAACAGAAACGTTTTACTATCTTAAATATAAAAAAGCGACATCCTCAAAAGGACGTCGCAACGTGGTTCCACCTTAGTTCATGTACGACAAAAAACGAGTCTGTCCTACACCTCTGATTGGCTCTAACGTAGCCACCGTTTTATGTTTGCATAAAAAGTTAATCGAGTAGTCCCAATCATGTCCTCTGCGTGATTTCCAGCACCACACGCTCTCTGAAAGATTTCCCATGACTGATATGTCTCTATGCGTTATTATAGCATGAAACTGTAATTTTTCAAGCTAATTATCTCTTTTATTAATCCATTCTAAGATTTTATCTGACTAGGAAAATCTAGTAGCTTTCCTAATCCAAAAGTTTCGTGATATTTCTGATTTTCTTGACCTGTTTGGCTGATCCTTTGAGGATACGAACAGAGCCATTAACAGGCAAGGTAATAGCCTTAGTTGGCAAATAAGTTACCATACGCGTCAAGCGTTTCATGGTACTATCTTCACCATTCAAATCATTGTGGAAATCCTTAGAAATCGTAAGGTCCAGGTAATACTCATAGACACGTTTTCCGAAGTTTTCCGCAGAAATTTCATAAAGCTTATCGGCCCACTTAGTCTCGTCTTTTTCTGGCGTTGCAATGGCTGCTTCCAAAATGGCCCCGGCTAAATCATTATCATGATAATAAAGCGTTCCAAACATCTGGTCTGTAATCACATTATCCAAATAAGGATTTCCATGAGCAATAATCGGAGTACCGCTAGCCAAGGCTTCCAGATAGGTCAATCCTTGAGTTTCACTGGTTGATGCCGAAATAAAGAAATCAGCAGCCTTATAATAAAGTGCTGTCTCACTAGGCGCAATCATACCTGCAAAAACCACCTTGTCCTGAATACCAAGTTTTTTGGCCTGAGACTTAAGATCTGGTAGGTAAGGACCGTCACCAGCCACAACCAAACGCACCTTGTCGTCTTCCTCCAAAACAGAAGGGAGAGCAGCCAGCACAGCCTGGATGTTTTTCTCATAGGACACACGAGAGAGGCTCAACAACATGGTCTCATCAGAGGCGATACCAAGCTTAGTTCTCAAGTCCGCTACATCATCTTCAGTAATCTCTGGACGTTGGAATTTTTCAAGTTCAATCCCAGTTGGAATGACACGTTTTTCGGCTGCAACCTTGTACTTGAGCAAAAGGTCATAAACAATCTCACTCGGACAGATGACTCCATCCAAATCGCTCATAAAGCCACGAACAATGTACTTAACCATACTTGGACGGATAACCATACCTTTGGCAATATAGCGGACATAGTCTTCATATTGAGTATGGTAGGTATGCACAACAGGAATCCTAAGTTCGCGTGCAATGGCAATCCCTAGCAGACCTAATGAAAACTCTGTCTGCGTATGAATAATATCAAGCTTATATTGTTTGGCAATCTCTAGTGCCTTGGAAAAGCCACGATAAGCTACACGGCGATCCTTAAAAGCAAAGAAAGGCACACTCGGAATACGGACAATCTGCCAGTCTTCATAGCGGTCAACATCTCTATCAGTGGTGGTAAAGATAAAGACTGTATGTCCCATTTTTTCCAACTGCGTCTTCAGCGTGCGAATACTAGTCGCAACACCTGATACCTGTGGAAAATAGGTATCTGTAAACAATCCGATACGCATTTAAATCTCCAATACTTCTTTGTAGGCTTCAACAAGCTTTTGGGCGACATCATCAATCGAGCGACTTTCTGCAACCTTATAGCCTTCTTCACGTTTGTCCACTTTACCATCGATAATATCTTGCAAGGCTACTACAAATTCGTCCACGTTGTGCCCAAATGAGGCCGATTTGTCATCAACCCAGCCTTCATAAACAGGAATATCACGCAAGACCACATGCTGGTGACTGGCAAAGGCCTCTAGCACCACAATCCCTTCAGTTTCCTCGTATGATGGGAAAAAGAAGGCGTTAGCACCACTCATAGCCCCTTGGAAGACGGCTCCCTTGAAATAACCTGGGAAGCTGACATTATCAGGATGCTTACCATTGACAATGTCTCGAATCTTCTTAGGGATCAACCATTTACTGATACTACCTAACCAAATGAAACGAACATGAGGCATCTTTTCGGCAACCTTGACGAAATCTTCAATTCCCTTGCGTTGGAAATAAAGCCCCGCACAAATAACCACTGGCTGTCCTTCCCCGATACCAAAATAGTCTCGGAAAACTTCTTCCTTACGTGGATCCTTACCGTATTTTTTCAGATCAATCCCATTTGAAACAGCAATGATTGGTGTGGTAACTCCGTAAGACTGAATCAATTTTTTGGAATACTCAGATGGCGTAATCACGTAATCGGCCTTTTGGTACATGTGGGCCAAATATTTCCCAAAAAGTGGGGCCAAGAGGTTAGAACCGATGAATGAATTTTCAAAGTCCTCACGTGTCGAATGACCATGCATGATGACCTTCTTGCCACGGCGTTTTGCAGCATGCAACAACATCAAGCTGCGTGGCCCATAAGTATTAATATGAACGACATCATAATCACCCAAGATGTCCGTTGTATAGGGAATCCCCGCCAAGTCCAAGGCATGCATCTGATGGTGGAGAGCCCGTCCGATTCCTGATTTTTCAAGAACCGATTTTCCTTCAAGATAAAGTAGAACTTTCATACTCTTCATTATAGCTTAATTTAGTAGAAATTTCATCTTGCAGTTGGCTTTATCTTGATTTCTCATTTAATGAGATAGGGTAGAAAAGCACAAAAAAGATCGAGTACTCTCGATATTTTAGGTCATCGTCTTAAACGTTTTTACGGCGACGATGGCTATATGCTACACCCATGACTGCTGCCACTTCTGCTGCCACACCGAGGGCAAGCAAGGCAGTATCGTTAGCTTGACCAGTCTCTGGAAGTTGAGGTCCTGATTTCTCAGAGGATTGAACTGGCTTAGCTGGTTTTGGAGTCACCGGTGGAGTAGGCGGAGTTGGTGGTGTTGGCGGAACCACTGGTGGTTTAG
>ENA-OOXE01001814-OOXE01001814.1-human-gut-metagenome-genome-assembly--contig:-NODE-1814-length-9944-cov-1.887147_pt1 | contig 9944 bp, 10 predicted proteins | sample MGYA00241585_ERZ501339 | MGnify/ENA primary metagenome ERZ501339 (study PRJEB25962, sample SAMEA1972463) | human gut metagenome | biome: human gut; feature: human-associated habitat; material: faeces...
AGGCAAAATATACCGCAAATTGTAACGCACATCTTGCAGAAAGCATTTTTCAGACACGCTCTAGATAGTTGCCTTTTTCATTTTTGTCTGTTTATTCTAAGATTAGATATTTAACAGATCACTGTAAGCCTTTAAAGCTCCGTCTGTATCGTGTGCAAGAACACGTTTTGCAAGAACTTTACCAAGCTGTACACCTTCCTGATCAAAACTGTTAACATTCCATACAAATCCCTGGAACATAATCTTGTTCTCGAAATGAGCTAATAAAGCACCGAGTGATTCAGGTGTTAACTGGTCACCGATAATGATACTGGATGGACGTCCACCTTCGAAATTCTTATTAAGATTTTCATCTTTCTTACCGCATGCGAAAGCAACGATCTGTGCAGCTACATTTGCACATAATTTCTGCTGACTTGTGCTGTCTTCGATTACTACATCCATGCCAATCTGGCTGTTTTTAAATCCAACAAACTGTAAAGGAACGATGTCTGTTCCCTGATGTAATAACTGATAGAAAGAGTGCTGTCCGTTTGTTCCAGGTTCTCCAAAAATTGTAGGACCTGTTACATAGTTTACAGGTTCGCCGAAACGGTTTACAGACTTACCGTTAGATTCCATATCACACTGCTGTAAGTGCGCTGGGAAACGGCTTAATGCCTGAGAGTATGGTAAGACTGCAGTAGATGGATATCCCTGAACGTTACGCTCATAAACACCAATTAATGCATCCAACATATCTGGGTTCTCTAAAATATTTTTGTTTGCAGCAAGTTTATCTTCTTCAGCAGCACCATTTAAGATTCTTGCGAAGATTTCTGGACCAAATGCGAGGGAAAGAACAACTCCGCCAACTGCAGAAGAGGAGGAATAACGTCCGCCGATGTAGTCATCCATGAAGAATGCTTCTAAGTAATCATCACTCTTTGCTAAAGGAGATGTCTCACTTGTTACAGCAAGCATATGATTTGCAGGATTTAATCCGGCCTTTGTTAAAGCATCTTTAACGAAAGCTTCGTTTGTTAATGTCTCTAAAGTTGTTCCAGATTTGGATACAACGATGAAAAGAGCGTGAGCTAAATCAGTAGATTTTAAAATAGCAGCAGCATCATCAGGATCTACGTTACTGATAAACTTTGCTTCCATCTTAGCAACACCATTCTCTTTTGCCCAGTTCTCTAATGCGATATATAAAGCACGAGGGCCCAAGTCACTTCCACCGATACCAATCTGAACAACAGTTGTGAACTTCTCGCCTGCAGCATTAGTAATTTCTCCAGCATGAACTTTATTCGCAAAGTCTGCTGCTTTTTCCTGCTGGGAAACGTAAAATTCACGCTTGTTTACACCGTCAACAACAACATCATTACCTAACTGTCTACGTGCTAAATGATGAAGAACAAGACGTTTTTCTCCTGTGTTGATAACAGCACCGTTATATAATTCTTCGAACTTTTCAGCAAGCTGTGCTTCTTCAGCTAATTCTGTTAATGCAGTTAAAACAGTATCATCTACCTGTTTTGCAGCATAATTAAAGCTAAGACCTTCAGCCATTGGTGCTGTGTACTTTGCTACACGTTCTGCACCATTCTCACCAGCCATAGCTTCTTTGATGTCTACATGATTTTTCAGTCCGGCAAGTTTTTCATAAGATGCCAGAGTGTCAAGGTTGTTCCAAGTTGCCATAAATAAATCCTCCTTAGTTAATGTGACTATACATTAAACATGATTAAAATTAAGAATGTAAAGAAAATGAAATCTTTGCATCCAAAATCCTATATGTCAATTATACTAAAAAATATTTCCAAATGCAATGAATTAAATAGTAAGAAAATAATGGGAGAATAAAGCTGCTAAGACAGCTCCGACAAATGGAGCAATCCCCGGAACAAGCAGTCCATACTGTCAGCTTTATTTTTGATAGGGAGTAACTGGAACGCAAGGCGTGGTCCTAAGTCCCTTGCCTGGTTCATGGCAAATCCTGTAGTTCCGCCAAGTCCCATACCAACAGCCCAGACGATAAGTCCGACACCGATAGGTAACTGTTTTTCATAATTGGTTGCGACAGCTAAAATGGCAGTTAAGAAAACAGTTGTTGCGATTGTCTCGACAAAAAAGTTACGAGGAAGATTTCTACAGTTTGGATTTGTAGAAAAGATATTTCGAATGGCAATCGGATCTATTTTCCCTTCGCTTGCTTTAAAATGATCAGCGTACATTACATATACGACAAGTGAACCAAATAAGGCACCGAGAAATTCTGCAATACAATAAGGAATAAAATTGCTCCACGGAATCATGCCAAGAATTGCCTGGCATAATGCCATGGCAGGGTTAATGCAGACACCTCCGAAGATAAACAGGGTAACAGAAATACCAAAAGCCCAAGTGGTGATAGCAAAAATGTGTCCGCTTCCATGGTATTTTGTTTTAGTAAGGACTTCATCACAGTGTACGCCGACACCGAATAAAATCATAAGGGCTGTTCCTAAAAATTCAGCTATAAGTGAGTGTAACATAACGATTTTTCCTTCCGTCTCTTTTCTTTTGTTTTATAAATTTATTTATTCTAATAAAAGCGTTTTAATAAAAAACAACTTGAAATACATTGATTTTTCACAATGCTTTCGTGGCTGGTCCTTATAATAAAAATCAATCATGAAATAATTTATATCGATAATTATAGTTACTGAAGACTTTTCATATTAAAATTATGAAATAATATCAGTGATTATAGTTACTAAGATTTTTAATACTAAAATTTAGATATTAACAACAACACCTAAACCATCAGGAATAACAGCAACTTTTGCATCGTTTCCTTTGATTTTAAATGCCATAGCAAGAGCTTCATCCACGTTAGAAGCAAGTTCCATATGCATATCTTTTACCAGTTTTGGGTCAACGAGATCTGATACCATGATGACTTTATGATGTGCAAGGATACGGGCAAATATCTGGGAAGTCCACTGGTCAGGAACTGTTTCCAAACGAGGAGTATGGATAGCCTTTTGTTCAAATTCTTCCGGATTTTTTACATCGGCGATATTGTGGTAGAAACCAACTCCGCCATGACCATCGCGGCATCCGGCAATCATGATAATGATTCCACTGTCAGGAAGAGTAGCTTCAGCGGCAGTCATACCTTTAATTGCCTGATAAATATTCTGGTCAAGTGGATATCCGCCGTTAGTAGAAATTGCAATATCACAATCTACTTTATCTACGCTTGCAAGAGAGCGGACAAAATCGCAGCCTTTTTCATGGGCAGCTTCCATATCTCCGGCAAAAGAACCAATGATTTCGTGATTTCCATTTAATACAACATTAACAATGAAAGCAAGATTTGCCGTTCTTGCAGCGTAAACCATATCTTCATGAATTAAATTATGGCAGAGATTACCTGGGCGGGATTTTTTGTCATTAATAAATTCTCCGCTGTGATTAGCCATAATTGTTTTATAGGAAGCAATACCTGGCAAGACGGACTTTCTGCCGCCGGAAAAACCTGCGAAAAAGTGAGCTTCGATAAAGCCTTCGGAAATTAACAGGTCAGCTTCTGTTGCTATCTTGTTAATAATGCAGTCACCGCCGCTTGGTAAAACACCAATTTTTTTCATAGAAGCATCATCCGTAGAAATGTGCATAACAATTTCTTCATTTGCAACAATTTCCTCACCATATTTATCAACTAATTCTTCATGTGTACTTGGACGATGAAAACCAGTTGCAACAAGAATGCGGATTCGGGCATCCGGAGATACGGAACGGATTCTTCGTAAAAGAATAGGGGTAATAATTTTTGAAGGAACCGGACGAGTGTGGTCAGAACTGATAATGACAATATCCTTTTTTCCTTTTGCCAGTTCTTCTAAGGATTTAGAACCAATCGGATTATCTAAAGACTGCTCTACCAGTTCTTTTTCAGAAAGTTCGGTGGTATATTCGCTCTGTTTTCCCTCTAAAACACCTGCAAGATTTTTTTCAGGCAAGCTGATTTTCATTGTTCCTTTATCATAAGGTACGTTCATTTCAAACATTTTAAAATCCTCCTGTAAAATTATGTGCATTTGAATTTGTTAAGTAGATTTTTGTATATAAATCTCCTGACGAAAATCTATTTTATATAAAATGAATCTCTATGAAAACAACATTTCATGTTAATAAAAAGTGTTAGTAAAAGATAATAATAAAAAATGTTATCAAATGTTACCAACATCTGTTAAAGATATGATATACTATTTTATGAAGAAAGGGTGAAAAAGAATGAATCATGAATATTTACTAGAATTTTTGGAAAAAAAAGATATTCCTACCGTACATAAATTACGCCATGCATATCTTACTTACTATGGATTAGATCAGCAAAATACTTATGTATTAAAAGAAGGAGTGGTAAAAACAAGTATCATCTTAAGAGATGGAAGGGAATTTAATATTTCTTATTTAAAAGCACCAGATATTATTTCTTTATTAAGAGATGAAGTAAGTCAGTACACTTCAGCACCATTTAATGTGCGGATAGAAAGCGAGACAGCCGTTTTCTATAAAATTCCACGAGTAACTTTCTGGGAATATGTCAATGAAGATAAAAAACTTCAGGATTATATTAATGCCTACTATAGAGAACAACTTTCTCAGGCAATCTACCGCCAGCAGCTTATGACAATGAATGGAAAAACAGGAGCGGTATGTGCGTTTTTATACTTGCAGATAGAACCATTTGGAAAGAAAATGAAAGACGGGATACTTATTGACTTTCAGATTACCAATGATGATATTGCAGGATTTTGTGGTATTTCTACACGAAATAGTGTGAATCGTATCCTGCGCGGTTTAAGAGAAAATGGAATTATTTTCATAGCTGACCAGAAGATACTTATAAAAGACAAAGAATATTTAGAACAATATGTAAAGGGCTGACTATGGCTGCTTGACAGAGCATGCGAAATACTTAATACCGGTAATTTATATAGAAGAAAAAGAGATTATCGCTAAGATTCATGCAATGACAAAAACATTAGTTGCTTCTATTTTAGAGAACGAGAAGCCAGTTTATGTAGATTTTGAAACACAGGAAAGGATTCCAAAAGACTCTGCATTATGGTATAAAGAAGTTATAAAAACAAATGGGGAGTGTTTGAGTATCAATGATGACAGAAGAGTATAAAGAGGAATACAAAAAAGCAAGAAAAGCAGCAATGAAGCAGTATCGAACCTGTGCATCAAGAGGTTGGTCTTTATATCCACCGGTGCTTGATGAAGTATCCGCTTATGTAAAAACAGCAGGTGAGGAAGTGCTTGGAGAAATGGAAATACCACTTTCGCTTGTGACTGGGACGAGAACTGCAGGCAGACAGAATGCCTTCAGTAAAGATTTTCTTCCGATTCTTCCAGAGAACAGCGAATTTGCAAGGAAGTGGATTACACTTTATGAGGCGCAGATGGAAGAGGGGATTCGAGACCCGATTTTAGTTTATGAATTTATGCATCAGTTTTATGTGCAAGAGGGAAATAAGCGAGTCAGTGTTATGAAGTATCTCGATGCCTCACACATTATGGCAAAGGTAATCCGAATTTTTCCAGAAAAAACAGATGAGCCGTCTGTAAAGCTTTATTATGAATTTATAGAATTTTATCGTAGTACAAAATTCTATGATATTGTTTGTAAACAGGTGGGAAATTATGCGAAACTCCTGAAATTTATGGGAAAGGAACGGAACGAAGCTTGCAGTGATGAGGAACGGAAGAAGTTACAAAGCCTTTTCTATCATTTTTCTTCTATATATAATGCAGTCGCAGGAAACGAAGAAGCAGTGCTGACGGCCGGAGATGCCTTTTTAATCTATCTCAATATTTTTTCTTATGAAGAGGCAGCCAGTAAGCCGGCATCAAAACTTCGGGAAGAAATTCTTAAAATGTGGAAAGAGTTTGTTCCAGCAAAAGAGGCAGAGTCAGTAAAGCGTTTGTTAGAGCCGGAAGAAAAAAAACCGGCATTTTGGAATAAGCTACTAAATTCCACCCAAAAGCTTTCTATTGCCTTTGTCTATGATAAGAAGCCAGATACATCAAGCTGGTTATATGCACATGAACTTGGCAGGCTACATCTTGAGGAAGTCTTTCCAGAAAAAGTAGAGACAAGTTGTTATATCGGAGATGTGGAACAGGCAGCGGTCGATGGAAATCAGGTCATATTTACGACCACACCTCTTTTAATGCCAGAAAGTTTAAAAGCCGCATTAAAATATCCAGAAGTACAGATACTTAACTGTTCTTTGAACTATGCGTGGAAGTCGATTCCAACCTATTATACGAGAATGTATGAGGTGAAGTTTTTAACCGGGCTGATTGCAGGTTCTATGGCAAAGGGAGAGAATATCGGCTACGAGGCAGATTATCCAATTTATGGAAGTATCGCCAATATCAATGCGTTTGCGCTCGGTGTGGCAATGGTAAATCCGAATATTAAGATTTATCTAAACTGGACTTCCGAAAAAGGAAAGCAAAAAGCAGCAGTTGAGGAACTTGCCCTTGTCTCCGCCAGAGATATGATTTCTGCTGACGGATGTAATCGGAGATTCGGTCTTTATTCCAATGAAAATGGTGAAATCCTGAACATAGCTACCAGTGTTCTTGATTGGGGCATTTTCTATGAAAAAATCATACAGCAGATGCTAGACGGTACATGGAAAAAGGTATCTGACAAAGAAACAGCGTCAAGAAACTACTGGTGGGGACTTTCTGCCGGAGTAGAGAACCTGATTTGTTCTTCACAGATGCCTTATGGAACAAAGCGGCTTGTAGATACGTTTCAAAGTCTTATCACAGAAGGACATTTTCATCCTTTTGAGGGCATGTTTTATGACAAAAACGGCAGAGAACACGGCAAAAAGAACACAATATTAAGTAATGAAGAAATTATCACAATGGACTGGCTGTTTGCCAATATTGTAGGAGAAATTCCTGAAAAATACGAGTTAAAAGAACAGGCAAAACCAATTGTAGAACTTCAGGGAGTGAAGGGAGAAAAAGAATGAATATCCTTGTAATTGCAGACGAAGAAGCACCATCTTTATGGGATTACTTTCGTCCGGAAAAATTGAAGGATGTCGATTTGATTTTATCCTGCGGAGATTTAAATCCGAAATATCTTTCCTTTCTGGCAACCTTTTGTAAAGGCCCGGTACTCTATGTACACGGCAATCACGATGACCGTTACGAGAAAACTCCGCCCGAGGGGTGCATTTGCATAGAAGATAAAATCTATGAATATAAAGGCATCCGTATTATGGGACTTGGTGGTTCCTATCGTTACAGTTCGGGAATCAACCAGTATACGGAAAGAAAGATGCGAAACCGTATTTTTAAAATGTGGTTTCCACTCTGGCGAAAGAAAGGATTCGATATTCTTCTCACCCATGCGGCAGCTTACGGAGTAGACGATGCCAATGACTGGGCACATATGGGGTTCGAATGTTTTGTGAAATTATTAGATATATACCGTCCGAAGTATTATATACATGGACATATTCATTTAAATTATGGCGGGGGACATACCCGCAGACAGCAATACGGCGAGACAGAAATTATTAACGGATATCAGTTTCATAAATTTGAATATGAAACGGGAAAAGAAATAAAGATGTTTTAAAGCGTTTTGCAAATAGGCTTTAGAGATATATGATGCAAAATGTAAGAGCAATATGTAGCATTTTAGTAAGTAAAAAAATACATAAATGCCATAGATAAATTTATCAAGAAAGCAATGGGGCTGATCGACAAGTATCATGTTGATTCAAAATATATTATTTTTGAGATTACAGAAAATACTTATATACATAATGTAGAAGCGGTTAATCGTATGATTCAGACATTTCATCAGAGAGGAATCCGTATTTCCATGGATGATTTTGATTCTGGTTATTCTTCTTTGAATACGTTAAAAGAAATCATATTTGATTAAAAGGTGGAAAATAAAATTAAGTTAAAAAAGATTTTGAGAGTATAGAATACCATCAGGAGGTACATGAATTATGTTAAATAATTTTTCTATTTCTGAACGCAAAGTAGCAATTATCGGAGCAGGATTTGTAGGGGCGTCAATTGCCTATGCGCTTACAATAAGAAAACTTGCACGAGAAATCGTTTTAATTGATATCCATGAAGAAAAGACAATTGGTGAAGCTTTAGATATCCAGCATGGAATCCCAGATATGGGAATCTCGTCTGTGAAGGCAGGAAACTATGAAGACTGTAAAGATTGTGACCTGATTATCATTACTGCCGGAAGAAACCGAAAACCAGGAGAGACCCGCCTTGATCTTATTGCAGGTAATTCAGCAATTTTAAAAAATGTTGTAGACCAGATGAAACCGCATTATACAAAAGGTGTTATTATGATTGTGAGCAATCCGGTAGACGTTCTTGTTTATCAGTGTACAAAGTGGATGGGACTTCCGAATGGAATGGTTTTTGGAACAGGCTGCATTCTGGATTCCTCTCGTTTTACCCGCTTAATCGCAGATTATACTCGTCTGAATACAGAAGTAGTAAAAGCAACCATCGTAGGAGAACATGGAGATGCCCAGATTCCAATCTGGAGTCGTGTTTCGATTGCCGGTGTGCCTATACAGGAATATTGTGAGAATGTAGGCCTTAGATGGGGCGAGAATATCCGAAAAGATATTAGTGATAAAGTGCGCGAGATGGGGGCAACAATCATTAAGGGAAAGGGCAGAACACATTATGGAATCGCAACCTGTGTCTGTTACCTTGCAGAAGCGGTGTTAAATCAGCGACTGACTATTGCCCCAGTCTCTACGATGTTCCAGGGGGAATATGGTATAGAAGATGTCTGCCTTAGTGTTCCTTCGATTATAGGAGTAAATGGAGTAGAAAAACGTCTTGAAGAGCGGTGGGCAGAGGAAGAATTTCTTGCATTCCGTCAGGCAGCTGAGAAAATGAGAAATGTCTTAAAAACGCTGTAAACTTGTACGAAGGTATGATAATATAGTAGAGAAACTATAAGATAATAATGTCATATTATAATATAGATTGAATAGCATGATTATAATATGAGATAGGAGGAACCGATGAGAGTAGCAAGTGATTTTAGAGAATTAGCAAGAAGGGCTCTTTCAGGGAAATGGGTGTCAGCGGTGCTTACTACATTAGTAGCATCAATTCTTGGTGCGGATATTATGGTGAACGGTGGTTCAAGCACATCAGGTATTACCAACTCAGTAACGAATGTGGTGAACCGTGGAAATGGAGACAGTTCTTATAATGGGATTTTATCCACGATGTCGATTACTTCATTAACCTATATTTTAGGAGCTATGATGGCAATAGTCACTGTTTTGATTGTTGTTGGACTAGTACAGTATGTTATAGGAAGTTTTGTTTCCCTCGGATTAATCCAGTATAACCTTGATTTGATCGACGGAAAAGATGTAGAATTTGGTCAGATTTTTTCAAAGGCATCCATGTTTGGTAAGGCATTCTGGCTCAGACTTCGAATGGGTATCTTTACCTTTTTGTGGACATTATTATTAATCATTCCAGGAATCATTAAATCCTATGCCTACAGTATGTCAGGATTTATTATGGCAGAGAATCCGGAAATGACAGCAAAAGAAGCGATGCAGGTTTCTGAAAAAATGATGGCAGGAAACAAATGGAGACTGTTCTGCCTGCAATTTAGCTTCATTGGCTGGCAGATTCTTTGTATCCTCAGTTTGGGAATCGGCTTCTTGTGGCTGACACCATATATGAATGCGGCAACAGCAGCGTTCTATGACGAAATCTCCAGAGAACCGTTAAATTAACTCCTGATTTGCCGAGCTGGCGAGGCAGACGGAACAGACGAACTCCTGAAGGTAAATAAAGCATATTTGTGACTTTAGTCGCGGCGGTTTGAATACTCGCTTACACACGCTCGTATC
>ENA-OOXE01001815-OOXE01001815.1-human-gut-metagenome-genome-assembly--contig:-NODE-1815-length-9943-cov-3.291060_pt1 | contig 9943 bp, 8 predicted proteins | sample MGYA00241585_ERZ501339 | MGnify/ENA primary metagenome ERZ501339 (study PRJEB25962, sample SAMEA1972463) | human gut metagenome | biome: human gut; feature: human-associated habitat; material: faeces...
ACGGTCTGATGCTCGCCTACCCGGTGGTCACGTCCGGCCCGCTCGCCCACCGCGGCAGTTTCGATGCGCTGCTCGGCGACCGCAAGGCCGATCCGGAAGCGCTCGACGCCGTTTCGATCGAAAAGCATATCGATGCGAAGACGCCGCCGGTGTTCGTCTGGCATACCGTTCCTGACGATTGCGTGCCGTACGAGAACACGCTGATGCTCGTCGACGCTTGCAAGAAGGCGGGCGTGAGCGTCGAGGCGCACCTGTTCCCCAGCGGCGGCCACGGCCTGTCGCTCGGCACCGCCGAAACCGCATGGCAGGGGGTCAACGGCATCGAACCGTGCGTGCAGGTCTGGCCGGAACTTGCGATCACGTGGATGCGTCGTACATTTGCGGATACCGACGCTGCCACGACCGGCTCTGCCACAGCCGACGCGATTGCCGAATAATCGCTATTCCTGCGTTTTTTCTGCGTCTTTTCACGTCTTTTTGTCGCACGACTTCGCTTTTCGGACCAAAAAACAAGTCGTGCGACATTTAATCGAGTAAAATACCCCCTAACTGGCATTTTCCGGGCGAAAACGGCACTTAGGGGGTATTCGGCGTCGCACGACTTGAAAATAACCGCCAAAAATCAAAGTCGTGCGACGTTTTGCGCCACCTAATCGCCAAAATCAGATGGGACGCGACTCGTGCACCATCTGACGATCGCCGTAATACAACGAGTTCAGGCCAGGATTCGCCGGCGTGCCCCACGCGGACGCCGGACGCGCCGGACGCACCGGACAGCCGCTGAGCACGCTGGACAGCTGCCGGACAACCATTGAACAACCACCGGGCACCACCGGCCGAACACCACCAACAAGCACGCGCCCATAGGCACATATTGACGATTTGTGCAGATTTGCCACCCGTCGTCGCACTGCGGCGCACACTGCATAGACCCGTTGGTAGTCTGTGATTGGTTCGCAACGGCACATTCGTTGCGCACGATGGAAAAGCAAGCCACACGAACCGACCCCGCGCAACCGCGCAAAAACACACAGAGAGACCCATGAATATCATCAATTTCTTCGTCAACCTCATCAAGGACCCCCGTACCGCGATCGCCAGCTGGATCGCGATGGGCGTCGCCCCGACCCTCGGCTTCATCTTCCTCATCGTCTTCATCGAGACCGGTGTGGTCTTCTTCCCGTTCCTGCCGGGCGATTCCCTGCTGTTCGCGGCCGGCTTCTTCGCCGCGCCCGACGCGAAGACCGGCGTGTCCGCGCTGCCGCTGTTCGCGCTACTGCCGGTGGTCTGGTGCGCGCCGATCATCGGCGACCAGTGCAATTACTGGATCGGCCACTTCTTCGGCCGTCGCATCATCGAATCCGGCAAAGTCAAGGCCATGACTCCGGAACGCATCGAAAAGACCGAGAAAATGATTGAGAAGTGGGGTCCGCTGGCTGTGTTCCTTGGCCGCTTCTTCCCGTTCATCCGCACGTTCATGCCGTTCATTTCCGGCATTTCCGGCATGCGCTGGAGCCGTTTCACGCCGTTCTCGGTGCTCGGCGGTCTGTGCTGGTCCACACTGTTCACGCTGCTCGGCTATTTCTTCGGCGGCATTCCGGCCGTGCAGAAGCATTTCGAATTGGTGATTATTGCGATTCTTGTGCTGTCGCTGATTCCGACGATCATCGGCCTGCTCAAGGCCAAGTTCGGCAAGAAGAAGCCGGCTGCCGAGGACACTGCGGAAACCGCCGACGCCGAATAAGCAGCGTTCAATCGTCGTAAAAATATCGGCGAATACAACGCAAGCACAACACGCGGAGTGTGGAATTGCATTTTTCCACACTCCGTACTAATATTTCGAGAGTTGTCTTGCTAAACAAGGTGACGCACATGGGGCTGTAGCTCAGTTGGTAGAGCGCTTCGTTCGCATCGAAGAGGTCGCGGTTTCGACTACCGTCAGCTCCACGAAGCCCGCTGCATTCATTCCACCGCAGCGGGCTTTTTCTTTTGTTTTCCGCCGTTTCCGGTATTTCTTGCGATTCCCGTACGCACTTTCCAGCGCTCTTCGCACCGTGCATACGCCCGTCCGCATGCACGCACCGCGCCGTCCGCACGCACGCACCGCGCCGTCCGCACCGGCCACGCAAACGCAACCCAGCCGAATCGCCATACATGCCGACTTCTAAAAAGCCATTTAACGGGGTCATTTTCGCGATTTTTACGATTTTAACCCCGTTAAAATCGCATTTTTCGCAAAACCCGTACGATAGTCCACGTCAAACAGTCCACACAAACCCAAAAATACGTTAAACTAGCGTTTTAACGGGGTCATTTTTGCAATTTTCGCAATTTTGACCCCGTTAAACCACATCTCAGGGATTATCGGTATCTAAAAAGTCACAAGGAGCACCACATGAGCACCTATCGCAGAGAGCACTATTTGGCCAAGCTCCGTCCTTTCTACAACGATTCCGGTCTCATCAAAGTAATCACCGGCATCCGCAGATGCGGCAAATCCAGCCTGCTCATCACAGTTCTCAACGAGCTCTTTGAGCAGGGAATCCCTGAAACCAATCTCATCTACCTCAACCTCGATCGCCGCGAATACCGTAACGTGACCACTCCGGACCAACTCGATCAACTCATCGAACAAGCCATGTCGAATGCCTACGGTGCAGGACTGCGTTATCTGTTCATCGATGAAGTACAGAACGTGAAAGGCTTCGAAACCGTCATCAACGGCTGGCGGGAGGAAGGTAATTGCTCCATTTTCATCACTGGCTCAAATTCCTATCTGCTGTCCGGAGAGCTTGCCACGAAACTTACCGGCCGCTATATCAAGCTGGAAATGTTCACCCTTTCCTTTCAGGAATACCTCGGCATGCGGAATTTCCTAAACAAACCGGAAATTCCGGTATCGCAAGCCTTCCGCGACTATCTCACATACGGCGGGTTCCCGAAATCGCTGGAATATGACGATCCCGACGCAAAAGCCGCATATATTCAAGACGTCATCGGGCAGATCTTCAACAAGGACATCACCGCCCACAAAAAAGTACGCAATCGCGATACTTTCACCCGTGTGCAGGACTATCTCATCAATAATTTCGCAGCGCCCACGAATCTTTCCGGCATTATCGCGTATCTGAAACACAGCGAAGGCATCAGCATCAAACGCGAAACGCTTGCCAGCTACGTCCGTTTGCTGGAGAGCGCCAAAATCCTCTACAAGTGTCCTCGCTTCGATCTGAAATCCCGCAAGTCGCTCAGGGGCGGGGAAAAATACTATCTTGCCGATCCCGGTATCCGGTTCACCCGTAATACCGATACGCGAGTCAGCTACGGTCCGTCACTGGAGAACGCGCTATATACGCATCTGCGGTCGAAAGGCTATGACGTCAGCGTCGGCACCATCGGCAAACTTGAATGTGACTTCATTGTCCGAAAGCGCAACCAGTACGCCTATATCCAAGTGTCTATGAGCGTTCAGGATCCGCAGGTCGAGGAACGCGAATATCGCCCGTTCAGCAAATTGGCGGACGGGTATCCGAAATACCTGTTCACATTGGATCCGCTACCATTGCAGCGCGACGGCGTACGTCACCTCAATCTCATGGAATTTCTGCAAAACGACGGCGATATCGACTTCGATTAAACATTAATAATGGCGATTATGTCGTGTGGCGCGCCGGTTGTGCAGACGCACCACACGCATTGCGGAGGCGTCAGGCGTTGCGGCGGCGTATATAGGCGTCGAGCGTGGCGGCGGTGATGCCGTCGTAGCCGTTGATTGAGGCGAATTGCGGGCCGTTGGAATTGTCGATGCGCATGAAGCCGGTCTGGCCAAGCGTGGTGGCACCGGATGCGGCCGCGGAGCGCAGGCCGGACATGGAATCCTCCACCGCGATGCAATACTTCATGTCTTCGGGCGCGATGCCAAGCTTGCGGCCCGCCGCAAGATACGGTGCGGGCGACGGCTTCTTCTCGACATCGTCATCACCGCACACGTAACCGGCGAACGTGCCGTCCGGCGCCTGCGCGATCAGGTTTTCCGCCAGATGACGCGGCGATGTGGTGACAAGCATCGACGGCACGCCCGCCTCCTTCAGCGACAGCAGCACGTCCTCGACGCCATCGATCCACGGAATGCGTTCGAATTCCTTCTGCGCCACATAATCGATCATGCCCTTGCCGATTTCTTCGATCGACAGCTTGCAGCCGTGCTCCACCATGCGGCGGGCCACGTCCGGAACCGGCGTTCCGGAACCCTGCCAAGCGAGGTCCTCATCCCAGTATCCGCCGTGGTCGGCTGCGATTTTCAGCTCGCCTTCGTGCCAATACGGTTCGGAATCGATCAGCGTGCCGTCCATGTCCCAGAACACGGCTTTGAGCATCAGCTTCGAAACTTCCTGGGCGCCGTTCTGGATACCGTTGTTCAGCTCGGTCATTACGTTTCCTCGCAATCGTTACGCTTCGTTCTCCGATAGCTACATTCTTCGTCAGCTACGGCCATTTCAGCAGAGCGGCACGACGGAAGCGCTTCAGCGCGCAGAAAAAACAGGACGGTTCCATCAAGCCGGTCCGCCAATCGGTTCATACCAATCGGCTCGCACCAATCGGTTCACGCAAACCGACTCATGCACAAGCCAATTCGCGCAAGCCAACGCAGCAACCAACCCATAGCAACGGAGGCACTTGGGAATCCCCCAAGTGCCTCCGCAACGAAAAACACATCCGACGAAATCGGTCGGTCGCAATCGCAGCAATCCGTCATAGACCCCTTTTAGACGAATCGCAAGACTTGCGTGCGACTACTCCTGAGCCTCCTGCTCCTGAGCGGCCTTCTCGGCATCCTCCGCCTTCCAGCGGGCGATGCAACGCTCGACGCGCTTGTAACCGATGATCTTCGGATCCAAGCCGGCCTCGCGGAAAATCGCGGCAGGCGAACCACCCTCGGCATACCTGCGCATGCAGTCGTCACGGAATTCCTTGGAATAGCGAATTCGATACTGAGTGACTGATTCCACAGCATCGAGAGACCCCAGGTATTTGCGGGTCTTTGCGGTGAACGCAACTCTTGGCACTGTACGCTCCTAACCTTTCTGTATCCACCGCATGCCCTCCCCCGATTCTTCACGGAAATAAGCAGTCATATTTCATCGAAGCTGTGGGCCAGCCGGAAGAAATACGAACTTCAATGCGGATACGTAACATTATTTCTCACAATAGAGACATCATTGCGAGACAGATGCGGCGTTATGAGTAGTTGCATACCAAAAATCGGGCATACCCCCGCGATATATGCCCGATTTTGCTGTTTTTTTAGATTTTTTTAGGGTTTTCCAGCGCTTTTCAGGAAAGTCAGCGAATGGGCTGTCAGCGAATTCCCCAAACTACCACTGACCTGGAGCCCATATCGTCCCCCTCTTCCGCACGTTCCGCCCGTACGGATTCGCGCGACGGAAGCTGCCGTGCATCGGCTCGCAGCTGCCTGCGCCACATGCGCGCGCGCTGGGACCGCTCGACTTCCACGATGCCACCGTCCGCGTCCGCGGCGAACACGCTGGAACCGGCCGGCTTGCGCAGCCGCTCCACCTGGCGGCGCAGCTCGCGGTTCTCTTCCTCAAGTTCGAGGATGCGCGTGATTCCAGCCAGGTTGATGCCCTCCTCCTGGCTGAGTTGCTGCGCTTGCGCAAGACGGGAGATGTCGCGCAGCGAATAGCGCCGCGCGCCACCTTCCGTACGTTGCGGTACAACCAAGCCAAGGCGATCATACTGGCGCAGCGTCTGCGGATGCACGTTGGCGAGCTCGCCGGCCGCACCGACCGAGAAGACGGGCAGCTCGATGTCGAAACCGACTTCGGCGGCACCGTCCAGGTCGGCCCGGCCGGCCACGATCGCCATGGCGCACATTTCATACAGCCGCTTGATCTGCCGTGCGGCGCGCGCTTGGGAGGCTTGGGAAGTCCGCGATGAGCGTGCCATGGCGGTCAGCGCTCCCGAGCGAGCTCGTCGGCGAAGTCACCGCACGCCTTGTCGAATTCCTTCGCGGCATGCTTGGCAACGAGGTTCGGATGCTCCGGAATGCGGATCTCCACACGGCCGACCAAATCGCCGTTCTCGTGCGGATTGGCCACGCCCTTGCCTGCGATGCGCACTTCCGCGCCGCTGGACGAGCCGGCAGGCACTTTGAAGGCGATTTCGTTTCCGTCGATATCCGTGGCCGTCACTTTCGCGCCGTTCACGGCTTGGCTGACGGTGATGGGCAGCGGCATGATGATGTCACGTCCGCGCAGGGTGAATTTCGGGTCTTCGGCGACGGTGATATGCAGGTACAGATCGCCGTTTTTGCCGCCATTGCGGCCCGGCTTGCCCTTACCGGTGAGACGGATCTTCTGCCCGTCACGCACGCCGGCGGGGATGTGCGTCTTGAACTTCTTGCCGTCCGCGGACAGCGAAACCGTGGCTCCCTTGACGGCCTGGCGGAAGGTCAGACGAATCTTGGAGTTGCGGTCCTCGCCGTTTTCCGGCTGCGGCTGCTCGTAATCGTCAGCGCCGTAGCGTTCGTAGGCGGAGCCTGCGCCCGGGCCGCCCGCACCGCCGCCGAACATCGAGAAGATGTCGTTGATGTTGTTTGGGCCGCCGCCCGAAGTGGAGAAGCGGATGCGCGAGCCATTGCCGCCGGCACCCTGGCCGAACATGGAACCAAAGATGTCGGAGAAACCGGAAGCATCGAAGCCGCCGGAACCGCCGGCGAAGCGGGCACCGCCCATGCCGAACTGACGAATCGCGTCGTACTTCTGGCGATCTTCCTTCTTGCTCAGCACGTCATAGGCTTCGGAGATGTCCTTGAACTTCTCCTCCGCTTCCTTCGTCTTGTTCAGGTCGGGATGGTATTTGCGCGCCAGCTTGCGGTACGCTTTGGTGATTTCGGCGTCGGTGGCGTCTTTGGAGACACCGAGGACCTTATAGAAATCCTTGCTCAGCCATTCATTCTCAGCCATGATGTGCCTCCTTTCGTGAGGTTTTCATGCAGTAAAAAGTACAGTTTTTCAAACTTTCAAACAGTTGTCGTTGAACCGTTGTTTCAGGTAATCGAAGGCCCCTCGTTTTTCAGAGGGGCCCGATTACTCGTCACATGCGTTTCGCGCGGATACGCGGATTGTGCGAATGCGCGATCAGTTCTGCGGAGAAGCCACGACCACACGAGCCGCGCGAATCACGCGGTCGCCGATGCGGTAGCCGGCTTCCACCACGGTGTCGACGGTTTCCTTCTCGGCATTCGGATCCGGCTTGTGCAGAATCGCGTCATGCTTCGTCGGGTCGAAATCCTCGCCCTTTTCGCCGAACTTCTCAACGCCGAACTTCTCGAACGCCTTGTCGATCTTGTTGGCGACGGCCTTGAACGAATCGTCCATTTCGCTGTGTTCGCGAATGCGGTCGATGTCGTCGAGGGCCGGCAGCAGGGCGGTCAGCACGTCGATGATGCCGTGCTGACGGAAGCGTTCCTGCTCCTTCTGCGCGCGGTTGCGGAAGTTGATGAACTCCGCGCGTTCGCGCTGCAGCGCCTCCAGATATTCGGCGGCTTCCTTCTTGGCCTGGCCAAGGGGGGTCAGCGTATCGTCGGCCTTGCCGTCGGCAGCGCCTGCCTTGTCAGCACCGTCAGCGGCAGCGGAATCGCCATTTTCTTGCGATTGCGCGGCAGCCGGCTGAGCTGCACCTTCCTGCGTTGCGCCAGCGGCGGCAGCGGCGGAATCGGCGGAAGCGCCGTCAGCAGCGGAAGCGGCGGCCGGGGCGGCCTGCCCGGACAGGTCATCCATGTCGGGCAGGTCGTTCAGGTACTCGTCCTTGTTGAAATCGGACATGATTACTTGTTGTCCTTGTCGTCGTCCACGACTTCGGCGTCAACCACGTCGTCGTCGGAGCCGTTGGAAGCGGAGCCGGCAGCGCCTGCGCCAGCAGCGCCGGCCGCACCGGCGGTGCGTAGAGGGCCTGGCCGATCTTCTGGGCGGAGGTCATCAGCTCGGTCTGGGCGGACTTGATCTTCTCAATGTCCTCACCCTTCAGGGCTTCCTTGAGCTCGTTGACCTTGTCGGTGACTTCCTTGGCCACGTCGTCGGAGAGCTTGTCCTTGTTGTCGTTGACGAGCTTCTCGGTCTGGTAGGCGAAGGACTCGGCCTGGTTGCGGGTCTCGGCGTCTTCCTTGCGCTTCTTGTCCTCGGCCTCGTGGGCTTCGGCTTCCTTGACCATGCGGTCGATCTCGTCCTTCGGCAGGCCGGAACCACCGGTGATGGTCATGGACTGTTCCTTGCCGGTGCCCTTGTCCTTGGCGGACACGTGCACGATGCCGTTGGCGTCGATGTCGAAGGTGACCTCGATCTGCGGGACGCCACGCGGAGCCGGAGCGATGCCGGTCAGCTCGAAGGTGCCCAGCGGCTTGTTGTCGCGAGCGAACTCACGCTCGCCCTGGTAGACCTGGATGAGCACGGACGGCTGGTTGTCTTCAGCGGTGGAGAAGACTTCGGAACGCTTCGTCGGGATGGCGGTGTTGCGCTCGATCAGCTTGGTCATGATGCCACCCTTGGTTTCGATGCCGAGGGACAGCGGGGTCACGTCGATAAGCAGGACGTCCTTACGGTCGCCCTTGATGACGCCGGACTGCACGGCTGCGCCGACGGCCACGACTTCATCCGGGTTCACGGACTGGTTAGCTTCCTTACCGCCGGTGAGCTCCTTGACGAGCTCCTTGACGGCCGGCATACGGGTGGAGCCGCCGACGAGGACCACGTGGTCGATGTCGGAGACGCTGATGCCAGCGTCGCGCAGCACGTTGTTGAACGGGGTGCGGCAGCGGCCCAGCAGGTCGGAGGTCATTTCCTCGAAGTGGGCACGGGTCAGGGTCTCGTCCAGGTGCACCGGGGTGCCGTCAGGGGTCATGGCCAGGTACTGCATGGAGATGGAGGTGCTGGTGGAGCTGGACAGTTCCTTCTTGGCCTGCTCGGCGGCTTCCTTCAGACGCTGCAGGGCGATCTTGTCCTTGCTCAGGTCAACGCCGTACTTGTTCTTGACTTCGCCGACGAGCCAGTCGATGATCTTCTGGTCCCAATCGTCGCCGCCCAGGTGGTTGTCGCCGTTGGTGGCCTGCACCTGGATGGTGGAGAAGCCGTCGTCGTCCTTGCCGATTTCCAGCAGGGACACATCGAAGGTGCCGCCACCGAGATCGAAGACCAGGATGCGCTCGTCTTCCTTGCCCTTTTCAAGGCCGTAGGCCAGTGCGGCTGCGGTCGGCTCGTTGATGATACGCAGGACGTTCAGGCCCGCGATGGTGCCGGCGTCCTTGGTGGCCTGACGCTGGGCGTCGTTGAAGTATGCCGGGCAGGTGATCACGGCGTCGGTGACCGGTTCGCCAAGGTAGGCTTCGGCGTCGCGCTTCAGCTTCATCAGGACCTGGGCGGAAATCTCCTGCGGGGTCCACTTCTTGCCGTCGATCTCAACGGTCCAGTCGGTGCCCATGTGGCGCTTGACGGAGCTGATGGTGCGGTCGACGTTGGTGACGGCCTGGCGCTTGGCGACTTCGCCGACCAGGATTTCGCCGGACTTGCTGAAAGCCACGACCGACGGTGTGGTGCGAGCGCCTTCGGCGTTCACGATAACGGTGGGCTGGCCACCTTCAAGAGTTGCGATGCAGGAATTGGTAGTACCCAGATCGATGCCAACTGCGCGTCCCATAACTTGTCTCCTTTGTAGATAGGTTCGCTATACGTTCTTTTCGTTCTTCGCTCGAGTTTCGGATCGCCGTTTCCGGATTGCCGTCTCTCATGCTTTCCAAAACTTGAGCCTACACCACTCAACTTTGAATCGCAAGTTATTATTCCCGAAATCGCAAAAATTCTTGAGCACACCTCACTCAACTTTGCGCAAAACCCAAAACCGCCGGCGCTGGGGAGCATCTCAGCGGCGG
>ENA-OOXE01001823-OOXE01001823.1-human-gut-metagenome-genome-assembly--contig:-NODE-1823-length-9910-cov-2.452359_pt1 | contig 9910 bp, 9 predicted proteins | sample MGYA00241585_ERZ501339 | MGnify/ENA primary metagenome ERZ501339 (study PRJEB25962, sample SAMEA1972463) | human gut metagenome | biome: human gut; feature: human-associated habitat; material: faeces...
GAATACGCCGTTGTCATCCCAGCCGTGCTCGTCATCGCCGATCAGCAGACGCTTGGGATCTGTGGACAGGGTGGTCTTACCGGTACCGGACAGACCGAAGAAGATAGCGGTGTTCTCGCCGTTCATATCTGTGTTAGCGGAGCAGTGCATGGAAGCGATGCCCTTTAACGGCAGAAAGTAGTTCATCATGGAGAACATACCTTTCTTCATTTCACCGCCGTACCAGGTATTGATGATAACCTGCTCGTGGCTTGTGATATTGAACATAACTGCAGTCTCGGAATTTAAGCCGAGCTCTTTGTAATTTTCTACTTTAGCCTTGGAAGCGTTGTAAACAACGAAATCAGGCTCGAAGTTCTCAAGCTCTTCTGCAGTGGGCTTGATGAACATGTTGGTTACGAAATGTGCCTGCCATGCTACTTCAACGATGAAACGGATCGCCATACGGGTATCTTTGTTTGCACCGCAGAATGCATCCACAACGTACAGCTTCTTATTGGAAAGTTCTTTCTGAGCGAGTTCTTTGACTGCCTTCCATGCTTCCTGAGTAGCAGGGTGGTTATCGTTCTTGTATTCGTCAGATGTCCACCATACAGTATCCTTGGAATTTTCATCAACAACGATGAATTTGTCTTTGGGGGAACGACCTGTGTAGATACCTGTCATAACATTGACAGCACCCAGTTCGCTGACCTGTCCCTTTTCATAGCCTTCCAGTCCGGGTTTGGTCTCTTCTTCGAATAATACTTCATAAGAAGGATTGTAGACAACCTCGGTAGTTCCGGTAATACCATACTTGCTTAAATCAATTACAGCCATTTGTATTTAACCTCTTTCCTTTCCTTACATTTCCTGCCTTGCAGGTTTCGGCAGATTGTTTCAAAAAAAGAACAAATCCGCTTCATTTATATATTATACATATTTAAAGACTAAAATCAACTAAAAAAATATAAACAATTCCTGAACGCGCAGATGTTTTTTTTACAGTCTGCTATTCATTTTGACGATTTCGCAAAAGCGGCAGGAATGCCTTATAAATGCCTTTTATTGGAAGAAACAGAAATAATGCTCGCAAAGTCAGCTATTTTATGGTAATATTCAGTTTGCTGTGACTAACAAATGTAAGTATAAGAATCAGGAGGAACTATCGATGATGGATAAACGGCTGATTAGCAGCGTGGAAGAAAGCAAAAGATACATTGCCGGAAACGTCGCTGCCCAGTGGGTGTGTCTGATCGCCAATATCACAATGATTGCAGCCCTTGCACGGCTGTTTGGTACCTTATTTCAAAAGAAGGCAAATACAGATGCAATTGCAGTCACCGCGCTGATCATGGCGGCAGCGGCGATTCTGCGTTTTTTTATGCTGCGGCTTTCTACAAAAATGTCTTTTCTGTCCGCACGGGAGGTCAAAAAGAAGCTGCGCAGCATGATTTATCAAAAGCTGCTGGCGTTGGGCGTTTCCTATCGGGAACAGGCAGCAACGTCTGAGGTAGTACAGGTTGCCGTAGAGGGCGTCGATCAGCTGGAAACGTATTTTGGCGCGTATCTGCCGCAATTTTTTTACAGTATGCTGGCTCCGCTTACACTGTTTGTCGTACTGCTGTTTGTGGACGTGCCGGCGGCGATCGTACTGTTTGCCTGCGTCCCGCTCATTCCGGCGGCGATTGCAGCAGTGCAGACCTTTGCCAAAAAGCTGTTATCGAAATATTGGGGGCAGTACACCAGCCTCGGTGATACGTTTTTGGAAAATCTGCAGGGACTGACTGCACTGAAAATATATGAATCGGATGGCTGGAAACAGGAGCAGATGGATCGGGAATCCGAGCAGTTCCGCAAAATTACGATGAGGGTGCTGACGATGCAGCTTAACTCCATCACGATTATGGATCTGGTTGCCTATGGAGGTGCAGCTGCCGGAATGGCAGTTGCGGTGACGCAGCTGGCGGCGGGAAAGGTGTCGCTTTCCGGATGTCTGTTTATCGTGCTGATCGCAGCGGACTTCTTTATTCCGATGCGCCAGCTCGGCAGCTTTTTCCATATTGCGATGAACGGTATGGCGGCAAGCGATAAGATTTTTCGTCTGTTGGAGCTTCCGGAAGCAAAAACAGAAGGAACGCCGGAAAGGTTCTGTGCCGGGGATCTTTGCCTGGAACATGTAAGCTTTTCTTACGATAAAGAAAGAATAGTGCTGCAGGATGTGAGCCTGCAGGGCAAAAAGAATCAGCTGACTGCCCTTGTCGGGGAGAGCGGCTGCGGCAAATCGACCATCGCTTCGCTGGTGATGGGACAGCATCGGGTATCCGACGGCAGGATTACGATCGGCGGCGTTCCAGTTTCTCAAATCCCGGAAAAAGAGCGGATGACCCATATGATGTATATCGGCCATGACAGCTATTTATTCAAGGGGACCGTGCGGGACAACCTGCTGATGGGCAAACCGGACGCTTCTGACGAAGAACTCTGGGAGGCACTGCGAAAAGTCCGGCTGGACGTTTTTTTACAGGAAGAAAAGGGACTTTCCTCCGAATTGACCGAAAAGGCGTCGAATCTTTCCGGCGGGCAGAGACAGCGTCTGGCGCTTGCAAGGGCGCTTTTATGCGACAGTGATGTTTATATTTTCGACGAAGCGACCTCCAACGTGGACGCAGAGAGCGAAGAAGCCATTATCGCACAGATTTATGAGCTGTCGGAAACAAAGACGGTTCTGATGATTTCACACCGTCTGGCAAATGTCACGAAGGCAGGGCGGATTTATGTGCTCGGGCAGGGTCGGATCGTCCAGTCCGGGACACATGAGAGCCTGCTTGCAGAAGGCAGCGTTTATCAAAAGTTATGGAATGCACAGCAGGAGCTGGAGCAGTATGGAAAAGGAGGTGCGCAGGCATGAAAAAGAGATCGAATGTTGCAGTTTGCCGGAAACTGATTGTTCTGGTGCGTCCGCTGACCGGCTTTATGCTGGCGGCGATTCTGATGGGACTTGCGGGGCACCTCGCAGCGACGTTTCTGACGATTTTGGGTGGATATGCCATTTTGGATGCGGTCGGCTCGTATGCGGGAGTCGGCATGAAGACCGCTTTGATTGTGGCGGGACTTTTGGCGTTTTTTCGCGGAATTTTGCGCTATGCCGAGCAGGCGTGCAATCATTACATCGCGTTTCGCCTGCTTGCGCTGATCCGCAGCAAGGTGTTTGCAGCGCTGCGCAGGCTTTGCCCGGCAAAGCTGGAAGGACGGGATAAGGGAAACCTGATTTCTGTAATTACGTCTGATATTGAACTTCTGGAAGTATTTTATGCCCATACGATTTCCCCTGTGGCGATTGCGTTTTTGATGACGATCGTGATGACCTGCTATATCGGGCATTTCGCATGGCAGCTTGGAATCCTTGCGCTGCTTGCCTATCTGCTTGTGGGCATTGCAATTCCGCTTTTTATTTCGAAACAGAGCAAAAATGACGGCATGCAGCTTCGGACACAGGGGGGAGTTGAGCAGCTTCGTTCTGGACAGTCTGCGCGGTCTGCCGGAGATTTTGCAGTACCGTCAGGGAGAAAAGCGTCTGGAAGAGATGAACCGCCGCACCGACCGCCTGATGGAGCAGGAAGCGCACTTAAAATCCGTTGCCGGCAAAAATACCGGTTTGACAGGCGCAGTGATTCTGCTGTCTGACACGGTTATGCTGCTGGCAGCTGGTCTGATGTGCAAAAACGGGACGCTGGACTTTTCTTTTGCGCTGCTTGCCGTAATTGCGCTGATGAGCTCCTTCGGTCCGGTTACTGCGCTGGCAAATCTGGGTAGCACGCTGCAGAACACATTCGCGGCTGGCAATCGAGTGCTGGATATTCTGGAAGAAGAGCCTGTAATCGAAGAAGTGGCCGGACGGCAGCCGACGCCTTCCTTTGAAGGAGCAAAGGCAGAGCACGTCGATTTTTCCTATGAAAAAGAGCCGATTTTGTCCGATTTTTCGATGGAAATCCCAAAAAATCAGATCATCGGTGTGATCGGAAAAAGCGGCAGCGGAAAGTCTACGTTTTTAAAACTGCTGATGCGTTTTTGGCAGACGGACGCCGGAACGATTCAGATTTCCGGAAAATCGATTGATACCGTCAATACGACAGACCTGCGGCGGATGGAGAGCTATATGACGCAGGAAACGCAGCTGTTTCATGACAGCATCACCAACAATGTCCGCGTTGCAAAGCCGGACGCTTCGATGGAGGAAATTGAAAACGCCTGCAAAAAGGCGTCGATCCACGACTTTATTCTGAGTCTGCCAAAGGGCTACGAAACGGCGGTCGGGGAGCTTGGCGATACGCTTTCCGGCGGAGAGCGGCAGCGAATCGGACTTGCGAGGGCATTTTTGCATGACGCTGATCTGATGCTTTTGGACGAGCCGACCAGCAACCTGGACAGCCTCAACGAGGGCGTGATTTTAAAGGCACTGAAAGAAGAGCAGAAGGATAAAACGGTCGTGCTGGTATCCCATCGGGAATCCACGATGCGGATTGCAGACTGTGTCTGCAGCGTGGAAAACGGGCGGATGAGCTGATTGCGGCTGCAATGCAGAAAACAGGCGAATGAGCTGACATACTCGCCTCCAAGCAGAAGCTGCAGGTGACCCGAGCGGGAACGGACGTTGCCCGACCTGGAGGATAAAAACAAGAGAGGTTATAGATATGGATCGAACAGCCCGAAAGCGGGAAAAGGAAAAGAAGATGGTGTCGGAGATGATCGCGTTGTACTGCAGAAAGAAGCACCACACCAAAGGCGGACTCTGCAGCGAATGTACTGAACTGAAAAGCTATGCAGAGTCCAGAAGCGATCATTGTCCGTTTATGGAAACGAAGACATTCTGCTCGAACTGCAGAGTGCATTGCTACAAACCGCAAATGCGGGAGAAAATCCGTGAGGTGATGCGCTTTTCTGGCCCTGGAATGATGCTCTATCATCCGGTTGCGGCAGTTTCCCATGTCGTTTCGACGAAGGTGGAGAAAAGGCGGCTGGAGAAAGAGCAGGGGGAGAAATATTTGCACTGAATGCAAAAAAAGCGTGCATTTTATGCACTGATATGGTACTATGTAACTTAAGTTAGATATAACTAACTAATAAGAATCCATGCACCGTTTCAGTGCAGAAAATAAAGGAGTGACGGCATGAGTGTTGTAATTATCGGCGGAAATGAGAGAATGGTAACGCAATATGAAAATATCTGCAAGGAGCATGGCTGTAAGGCGAAGGTTTTCGCAAAGGAAAACGGTTCCTTAAAAAAGAAGATCGGTTGCCCGGATTTGCTGATTTTGTTCATCAGCACAGTTTCCCACAAAATGGTCATCAGCGTGACGCAGGAAGCGAAGAAGAATCAGATTCCGGTAGCACGTGTACATACCAGCAGTGCGACAGCACTTCACGCGGTTCTGGAAGAGCATTGCGCAGCATTCACATAAAACAACTGTCTGTTAATGGTGGTTCCGAGAGGCTTCTGAACAGCATGTCTTTTCTGATTAGAAAATAGATAACGATTGTCATGTCGCTCTGTTCCATATATAATAAAAGAAGTAATCGTGAGAAAATAAAGAGGAATTTCAGTGATGGAACAAGGTACAGAACAACAGACCTCCGGTCAGCAGTCAAAGTCACCGCGGATGCATCTGCAGCAGGGACTGCTGGAAATTTACTGCGGCGATGGAAAAGGAAAGACGACAGCGGCGCTGGGGCTTGCACTACGGGCGGCAGGCTGCGGTCTACGCGTGCATATTGTGCAGTTTTTAAAGGGAACAGAAACGGGGGAGCTTGCGTCTCTTGCGCAAATTCCGCAGATCAGCCTGGTGCGCTGCGACAAGAACTGGGGATTTACCTTTTCCATGACGGAGCAGGACAAAAAGGAGATCACCGTGTGTCACAACCGGATGCTGCAGGAGGCGATTTCCATGGCAAAAAGCGGAGAAATCGACGTGCTGATTTTCGATGAATTTCAGGCGGCGTATGCGCATGGACTGCTCGACAAAGAAGCGGCAAAAGATTTTATTTTGAAAAAACCGGCGACGCTGGAGCTGGTGCTGACCGGACGAAATCCTGATCCGGTATTTTTGGAGGCGGCGGACTATGTGAGCGAAATCCACGGGGTGCGTCATCCGTACCAGAAACAGATTCCGGCGCGGAAGGGAATCGAGTTTTAAACGGAATTATTACCCGAAGCGAAAAAATTGTCCAGTGACAAAATGGGGGTTCAGCGTTATGCTAGACGGGATGAAAGCATAAAAGGAGCTGAATTTGCCTTGAAACAGGGAAAAAAGAAGAGCTGGCTGAAATATGTCCTGGTATTTGGATTGATTTTCTTTGCCTGCTGGTATGAAAGAAATTTTCTGGCGCAGGCGGCGGAAAAAATCCGCAAATTGCCTGACTGGACGATCTTTATAATTATTGTGCTATCGTTGACCTATCTGGTCTGGGAAGGAACGATCATCTGGCTTTTGATGCGGCAGTCTGTAAAGCATTATTCCTGGATGCAGGGCGTGAGATGTTCGTTTGTATGCAGCTTTTTTCGGACGACGACCCTTGGAAGCGGAGGCGGGGTCGCACAGATGTATGAAATGAACCGGGACGGACTTCCGCTTGCACGCGGGGCAGGGCTGTCCATGGTGCAATATATTTTCCATAAAGTATCGATTACGCTGTATGGTTTGATTGGCTTTCTCTGTCTGCTGTTTGCGAAGGATGAAAGCGTCTCCGGCTATACGGCGTTTCTGGCAGCGGGAATCGGTTTGACAGCGCTGATTACCGCAGCGCTGCTTCTGGTAACGGCATGCCCGTCGTTTTCCAATTGGGGATTTTTGATTGCAGAACGGCTGTGCCATGGGAAATGGCAGGATAAACGGGATAAAATGAAAGCGCAGATTGATTCCATGCAGGAGGAATCGCTCCGATTGTTAAAGCATTCGCCGCGAACGGCAGGAGGTATTTTTCTGTGCGATTTTGCAAAGCTGACCTGCTGGTATCTGGTTCCCTGGTTTGTGTTGTCGGCAGACCTTCCGGTTTCCCTCTGGCAGATTGTGTGCATTACAGCCGCGGCACAGATGCTGGCGGGTGTAATTCCGACGCCCGCAGGGCTGGGTTCTCTGGAATTTGTTTTTCTGATGTTTTCCACAAAGATCGTAGGAGCGGCAGAAGCAGGTGCAGCCATGATCCTGCTGCGGTGTGCGGTCAACATTATTCCATTGGTCCCGGGCGCGTTGCTTGCCCTGACAGACCGCAGAAAAAAGAAAGGAAGCCGGGAATGCCCGGCAGAGTAAGTTATGGTACCTGATCTTGCAAGAATGTCAGTGATAATCAAATCGCAGCATGAAACCTCCGTGATGACGGGAAATTATGAAATGGGCTATGCCTGCGGGCTGCTCTGTAAGCTGGCGGGCAGGGAGGTTCCGCAGTGGGAAACTCCGGTTGAATTAAAAGACCGTGTGGCAGAGCTTTTAACTGGATATGAACCGGCGAATGAACGGGAAAAGAACGTCATCCATATGCTGCATTATTACCATCCGGATGAAACCGCAGACGAGCAGGTAAAAGAGCTGATTGGATGGGGGTATGACGAGCAACGCCTTTGGCAGATGCAGAGGAAGTAGTGACTGGCACAGATGTTTTTTGTACTACAGAATCATAGAAAATTTGAGATTGCAACAATAGAATGCACGCTCTGCGAGCATTCTATTGTCATGAATTAAAAACCGGACTGGGAATCCTTATGAGAGGAAACACAGACCGGTTTTGTTTGTCTATGGAAGGTGCGTTACCATGCCGATGCCGGTGCGATATTTTTACTTCGCCAGACCCAGCAGATCATCATAGAAGTTGGGATAACTGATTTTGACACAATCCGCATCTTTAATAGAAGTAACGCCATCGGCTGCCAGCGCGGCAACTGCGAAGCTCATGGCAATGCGGTGGTCGAGATAGGAATCGATTTCTGCGCCGTGAAGTGTTTTTCCTCCACGGATTATCATACCGTCGTCCGTAGGTGTGATATCACAGCCCATCGCGCGCAGCCCGGCAGTCACCGTGGCAATACGGTCAGATTCCTTGACCTTTAATTCAGCGGCGTCACGGATCACAGTCTGTCCGTTGGCAAATGCAGCCATTACGGCAATCATGGGAATTTCATCGATCAGTGCCGGGATCAGATTTCCCTCTACAGTTGTTCCATGCAGGGAAGAAGCAGAGACGAGCAGATCAGCAACCGGTTCCCCTGCGCAGGCACGTTCGTTTAAAACAGTCAGATTTCCACCCATTGCGCGGATCACGGTCAGGATTCCTGCGCGGGTAGGATTGATGCCGACATTGCGGATCAGAAGCTCAGAGCCAGGGACCAAAAGACCTGCTGCCAGGAAATAAGCTGCGGAAGAGATATCGCCGGGGACAAAAATCTGTTGTGCATACAGCTCGTTTCCTGGTGTGATCGTTGCAGTCAGTCCGTCAGAGCAGATATCTGCGCCGAAACCGGAAAGCATCAGCTCCGTGTGGTTGCGGCTGAGAGCGGGCTCTGTTACGCTCGTCTGACCATCTGCATAAAGACCGGCGAGCAGGATCGAGGATTTGACTTGTGCGGATGCGACCGGCGTGGAATAAGTGATCCCGTGCAGGCTGCTGCCGGTGATGCGAAGCGGCGCGCAGCCATTTTTACGGACGCTTTCGATTTTTGCACCCATCAGAGAAAGCGGCTCCATAATGCGTTTCATCGGACGCTTCTGAATGGAAGCGTCCCCGGTCAGCGTTGTTTCAAAGGTCTGACCACTTAAAATGCCGGAAATCAGCCGGGTTGTCGTGCCGGAATTGCCTGCATCCAACACCTCAGAGGGCGCAGACAGCCCGTGTAAGCCTTTCCCGTGTACTAAAATGCGCTCCGGTGTATTTTCAATTTCAATGCCGAGTTTTTGAAAGCAGCTGATTGTTGAAAGACAGTCCGCTCCTTGTAAAAAATTCGTAACCTCTGTCGTTCCCTGTGCGATTGCTCCGAACATCACGCTGCGGTGGGAGATCGATTTATCTCCGGGGACGGTCACTTCTCCACGCAGCGCTTTGCTGGCTGTCAGTTCCATCATACCATTAAAATCCTTTCCGTTTATCAATTTTTTCAGATATGCGTTACATAGCCGCGTCTGTTCAGCAGCTGAATCGCCTTTGTAATCGAATCTTCTTCGTAAAATTCAATTCGCAGGACGCCTTCCTGTGCCTCCCGATTATGGACGATGCCGATATTTTTGATGCTGATGTTGTTCAGCGCCAAAAGCGTGGAGACGGCGGCGATAGAACCTGCTTCATCCGGGATATCCAGACGGATAGAGTAATCCTTTTTGATCGGGCCGCTTCCGGCGTCGATAAAGGAATCGCGGTATGCGCGTGCACCGTCAAAAAAGGTATAGAGCGAGGCAGAATCGTGTTCCTGCAGCTCTTTTTGAACGACGCCAAGGGCGTCGATATAATCCTGCAGCAGTCTGGAAATATTGACTGTGTTGGTCATGCAGATCTGCTCCCACATGACAGGGGAAGAGGAGGCGATCCGCGTGATATCCTTAAACCCGCCTGCAGCGATGGATTTCATCAGTCCCTGAGCATCGTCATGATCCTGTACCAGATGGACGAGGGCGGCAGCAACGATATGAGGTAGGTGGCTGACAGCAGCGGTCACATAATCATGCTTCTGGCTTTCCACCTGCAGAGGGATCGCTCCCATGGAGGAGACAAGCCCCTGGAATTCTGCGATTTTCGCAGCGGGAACCTGCGGCGCGGGAGCGAGAATGTAGTAGGCGTTTTCCAAAAGAGTGTCGGTGGAGTTGGCGTAGCCAGTCTTTTCGGAACCGGCCATAGGGTGCCCGCCGATAAACTGGGAACCAAGACCTTCTTTCAGTGCTGCCTGGCAGAT
>ENA-OOXE01001839-OOXE01001839.1-human-gut-metagenome-genome-assembly--contig:-NODE-1839-length-9830-cov-2.322148_pt1 | contig 9830 bp, 7 predicted proteins | sample MGYA00241585_ERZ501339 | MGnify/ENA primary metagenome ERZ501339 (study PRJEB25962, sample SAMEA1972463) | human gut metagenome | biome: human gut; feature: human-associated habitat; material: faeces...
CAAGTACCTGTTCACGGCTCCGGTCACTGACCGTTACAGCACAATAAGACGGATTTCACAAATGTTCTCCCCACAACTCTTTCCTTGACGCCGGATAGGAAAAACCATTTTTATTAATTGTAAACATATCTTTCTCCATAAAAGTATTTTACCATATCCATAATAATATATCAAACATTTGTTCTGTTTTATATTAAAAAAATTGCGCGTCTAACTCATCACTAAAGTAACGAGAATGCGACGCGCAGTTTTCAAATTCATAGTGACAGATTAAAACTCGTACGGTGGGTTTCCGGAAAAGTCTGCGATTACACCGTGTGCATTGTCCAGATAGAATACCTCGAAAATCGGGTTGTCAGCGGTCTGGTACTGGCCTTTTACGATCGGGTTCTGCATGCACACTTCTTTTACAGCCATGTTATTTTCAAACACTGCGGTTCCGTGCAGACGGATCCATGCGTAGGACGGGCTGGAAACAGAGATTTCGATTTCCGGATTCTCCTGCATATCTTTGTAAACATCTTTTGTGTTGTTGGTGCAGAACCACAGTTTTCCGTCAACCTCTCCTGCAAACATGAACGGGCGGCATTTTGCCTTTCCGTCACGACCTACCGTTGCCAGATACTGTATCGGATTCTCATTTAAAAATTCTACTGCTTTGCTCATTTTACTTTCCTCCATTTTGTTTTTTTGAATTGTTTTTTTCTTTCGATGGCTTTATAATAAGTCCATAGAGTTCTTTCGTAAAGTAAGCACAATATTGTGGTGTAGTTACCCAAAAGATACTATTGTGTAAAATCAGACGTTTCCGCCATCTTTCAAATCATTATTTTCTTCAAAAAGGAGGTTTTCTCTTATGTCATCCGCAGAAAAAACACCCGTTTCTCTTGCTGATCTTCCGCCCTGCCCGGTGGAAACTACGCTGACTCTGATCAGTGATAAATGGAAAGTTCTGATCTTGCGCGATCTGCTGCTCCACGGCACCATGCGGTTCGGCGAGCTGAAAAAGTCCATCGGTCACGTCTCTCAAAAAGTTTTAACTTCCCAGCTCCGCCAGATGGAACAGAGCGGTCTGGTCAACCGTAAAGTTTACGCCGAGGTACCGCCGCGTGTCGAATATTCCCTGACGGAACTCGGCTTCAGCCTCCACCCGATCATGGATGCGATGTGGGACTGGGGCGAGGCGTATAAGAAAAAGCTGGCGCAGGAAGAAGACGCTGCCGCAAATGCATGAACGAAAAAAGTCTGTTGAGAAACAGCCCATTCCGGTTTTTCTCAACAGACTTTTCTTCTCTTCTATCTTCCTTTCAGCACAATCGTCTTCCAGCTTCCGATCGTTCCGTCATACGTTCCCTGCCATACCGGATAGCGCTCGATCGGCAGTTTGACCGCAACGGCCTCCCGGTTAAAGTTCTGGACAAACACGTACCTGGTTCCGTCCTTCTGCTTACGCATCGTGACTTCCACACCTTCCGGAACTTCTTCCACGATCCGCTCCACACCGGCCTCTTCTGCCAGTTTCCGGCAGACTTCATCGTACAGTCCCTGTTCAAAGTCCGCACAAACGGCATACGCTTTTCCCTTTCCGTACACATTCCGGGTCATCGCAGGCATGCCGTCATAGAAATCCTTTCCGTATGTCATCACTACTTCCGCCGTCGATGGCTGTACCAGCTCGCAGAGATGACTGCAGCGGTATGCCAGTTCCAGATGCAGCGGATTTTCCGGTTCCGGAATGCCCTCGTTCCATTCGCCATCGTACAGTCCGTCAATCTCCATACTCCGGAATCCCATCACATCCATCAGGTCATGCGGTGTTCCGCCTAAGTAACAGAGATCCGTCTCATCCACAATGCCGAACCAGTAAGTCAGCAGAAAAATTCCGCCGTTTTTCACAAAGTTCCGAACCTTCTCTGTCCATCCTTCCCGCAGCAGATAAACCATCGGCGCTGCCACAACACGGTATCCGTCGAGGCTGCACGTCTCATCAATCACATCCACATTGATGCCCAGTTTCCGGAATGCCTGATATGGCTTTTCCACGGTTTCTTTATAAAAAACACCTGCATTCCGCGGACCCGCCGCATCTTCCACCGCCCAGCGGTTTTCGACATCATAAATCACGGCTGCTTCCGCCGGGTTCTGCGAACCGTTCACTTCCTGCAGTTTCTCCAAAGCTGCGCCGACTTTCGTCACTTCACGGAATACCCTAGTATCCGATCCGCCATAATGGTCGATCACGACCCCATGGAATTTTTCGGATGCACCGCGGCTCTGCCTCATCTGGAAATACAGCACACTATCCGACCCATGCGCAACTGCCTGCAGTGACGCGGCCTGCAGCATGCCCGGTTTTTTCAGCTTGCTGTCGGACTGCCAGTTCGTTGCGGAAGGACAGCTCTCCATCAGATAAAACGGCTTTTTCTGAATGCTCCGCATAATGTCATGCTGCATACCTGTATCCATCGCTGTTACCGTCTCCGCCTCTTTATGCCAGGTCGGATAATTGTCCCAGGATACAAAGTCAATCACATCGGCAAACTTGTAGTAGTTCAGTCCGGTAAAGTTATACATCATATTGATGGTAGACGGCTGTTCTGCCCCAGCGTCCCGCAGCGCTTTGATTTCCCATTTTACAAAATCCGCGGTCTGATCCGTCACAAACCGTTTCCAGTCCAGATTCAGTCCGTGCAGCGAAGAATCTCCTTTCGGAGACGGGCTCTCCACCTGGTCAAAACTCTGGTAAGTATGACTCCAGAACCCGGTATTCCAGGCACGGTTCAGCCGTTCCAGTGTGCCGTATTTTTTCTTCACCCAGCCGCGGAATGCCTCCTGGCACAGCGGACAGTGGCACTCTCCGCCGTATTCATTCGAAATATGCCATGCAATCACGCCAGGGTGATCTTTGAACATTTCCGCCAGCTTCGTATTGATGATTCTCGTTTTTTCCCGGTAAACCGGTGAGGTATAGCAGTGATTATGGCGCTCCCCGTACAGATTCCGTTCTCTCGCTGCATTGACACGGAGCACCTCCGGGTATTTTTCCGCCATCCAGCGCGGTCTTGCCGCCGTCGGCGTGGAAAGCATGACCACAATTTCGTTTTCATACAGGCGGTCAATCACCTCTTTTAACCATTCCAGACGGAAAACTCCTTCCTCCGGCTCTAAAAATGCCCAGGAAAACATGCCAAGCGAAACCTCGTTGATTCTGGCTTTCTTGAAATACGCCAGATCCTGTTCCAGAATCTCCGGGTAATCCAGCCACTGTTCCGGGTTATAATCGCCCCCGTGCAGGAGCTTTCCAAAATTTACTTCTTTCCCCATCTGCTTTTGTCTCCTTTTCTTTCGCAGACAGCCCATCCTGTCCACGGACAGAATGGGCTGAACGCATCAGATTCCCTTAAACGTAAAGGTAAACTCCAGTTTTTTATCAATCGGAATCAGGTACTCCGGATGGGTCTGTGCACCCCAGCTGTCGTCTCCGCCAACACCCATCTGCTGTTTTGCCACGCGCACAACGGTGTAATGTACCTGCGGCAGTTCATACGGATGCATCGCATTTTCCAGCTCGTGCGGTGTGTACGGCAGTGCGGAAAATTCCATCTTGTCGCCGCTGAACATCATACCGCGGCCCTTGCGGTTCGTCACGGTTGCCCAGCGTACACCAACCTTGTTGCCGCACTCCTGCGGAACGAGATATTTCGCCATATTATCTTCGACTTTATTCTTATAAACACCGAGCTTTGCTCCGGCACAGCGGTCCACATACGTCTCCTCCGGTCCCATGCCGTACCAGGTAACGTTGTCATAATCGGCATCCAGTTTGAACATCACGCCGAATTCCGGCATATCGCCGAGCTCTTTCACCGGATCATACGTCAGCGTCGTCTGAATGCTTCCATCGCCGAAGACACGGTAGGTCAGACGGCACTCGCTCGCCGGTGTGGTCGGCATTACATAGCGGTAGCTGACTTCTGCGCAGTCCTCGTGTACTTCGATTTCCGGCGCATACAGTCCCGGATAATGGCTGCCGTTCGGATATTTGTGGGACAGATACATTGAAGCAATCTTCCACTGGCTGTAACGCATCGGCATCAGGCTTCCGCAGTCATTGTCGATCGGCGCACGCCAGAAGTTCGGTTTCGGAATCATTTTGATCATCTCAACGCCGCCGTAACGGTACGATACGAGTCCGCCGTTCAGATCGGAGAACATCACATCAAAATTTTCGCCGCGCACACCAAAATCATGGTTGGAACGGATCACTTCAAATTTCGCCGGTTTTTCTGCTTTCGCCGGTGCTTCCACTTCATAAACACCCTGTCCGAATGCAACTTCATGGCCGCGCTTGCCCCATATGGTATCTTCTTTCAGGCGGAAGGAAACGGTCACCGCATACTCGCCCGGAAGGGTCTGTACGGCAATCGGAAGCTCCACTGTTTTTTCGGAAAGCGGCTCCACGGAAATTTCCATCGGCACTTCTTTCAGTTTCTTTCCTTCTTTTTCGAGAATTACCACGCAGTCAAACGCATCGGTATTCACAAACAGGTTCTTATTTTTTACAACTGCTTTGTCTTTCTGTACATCCACAGCAATGTTCTGATAGCAGAATTTTACTTCCTGCATCTTCGGGGAAGCATCGCGCTCGCCGCCGTATACAATACCATTTCCGCTGAAATTGTAATCACATGGATGATCGTCAAAATCGCCGCCGTACGCCTGAAATTCTTTTCCGTAGCGGTCTTTTTTGTAGATTGACTGGTCGATATAATCCCAGATAAAGCCGCCCTGGAACAGCGGTTCTTCCTCGGCAAGATCCATATATTTCTTCATGGCGCCGCAGGAATTTCCCATCGCATGTGCATACTCACAGCAGACATACGGTTTTCTTCTGTCTTTCGACAAGAATTCACGGATTTCATTGACGGTGGTGTACATCCGGCTTTCCATATCGCTGGTGTCGTTGTATCTGCGGTCGTCATTAACTCCTTCATAATGAACGAGACGGGTCGGGTCCATTTTCCGGTATAACTGGGACATTTCAAAAATAACTTTTCCGCCAAACGATTCATTTCCGCAGGACCAGATCAGAATCGCCGGATGGTTTTTGTCTCTCTGATACATCGAATTGACACGGTCGAGCATACAGTCCATCCACTCCGGGCGGTCGCATGGTACAACACCGGAGAAATCTCCGCTTCGTACCGCATCCGTATCTCTCGTTCCATGGGACTCCATGTTGCACTCCGCGATCATGTAAAGACCGTATTCATCGCACAGATCATAAATGCCGACCGCATCCGGGTAATGGCAGGTACGGATTGCATTGATGTTGTTCTGTTTCATCGTCGTCAGGTCTTTGATCAGCTCTTCTCTCGAAACGACACGGCCGGATACGGAGCTGAACTCGTGGCGGTTGACGCCTTTAAAGACAACCCGCTTTCCATTCAGCATCATGATGTGGTCTTTCATCTCAAAGCGGCGGAATCCGACTCTCTGCGGAATCAGTTCCTGCACCGTTCCATCCTCTGCGGTGACTTCCAGCAGAAGATCATACAGCACCGGTGTCTCTGCGGACCACAGTTCCGGGTGATCGACTTTCAGAACAAACTGTGTTTCCCCATCCAGCACACCTTCAGTGCTCTGCAGTGCCGTTCCGTCTTTTAACAGGGTAATTTTTACCTTTCCTGTTCCGATCATTTTCGTATCAATGACCAGATCTGCCTTCGTAAACGTATCATCCAGCAGCGTCTGTACTTTCAGATCCGAAACGTGAACCTCCGGAATCGTGTACAGATACACATCACGGTAAATACCGGAGAAACGGAAGAAATCCTGATCCTCGCACCAGCTTCCGCTCGTCCATTTGAAAACCTGCGCAGCCAGTTTATTTTCGCCCTCTTTCAGATACGGGGTCAGTTCAAACTCGGACGGAGTAAACGTATCCTCGCTGTAGCCAAGGAACGTTCCGTTCAGCCATACGGCAATACCGCTCTCTGCTCCCTGGAAGGAAACAAAAAGCCGTTTTCCTTTCATCTGCTCCGGCACTTCAAAATATTTCACATAGGAAGCCGTCGGATTGAACCGCTCCGGAATCTCGCCCGGCTGGATCTCTTCTCTTCCTTCCCATGGGTACTGCACATTGGCATACTGCGGTGCGTCATATCCCTCCATCTGGATATGTGCCGGCACGCGGATATCGTCCCATTTTGTGCAGTCATACTCCGGTGTCTCGAATCCCGGAATCGTGCTCTCGTAGTTCTTTGCGTAATGGAATTTCCACAGTCCGTTCAGACTGTGACGGAAGTTTTCCACATGCTGCTCCATTTCTTCCACCGATCCATAATATCTGTGATCGGAATGCGCCGCCACCCGGTTTTCTCCATAGTACGTCGGGTCCTTCACTTTTTCATACTGAAATACACCCATTTTTATTTTCCTCCTTCTGGAATTTTGTTCTTTTTGATCTTTTGAAAAAAAGGTGGATATTCATCCAAATATCCACCTTTTCTGTTCGATTCTTTTTCTTATTTTACGGCACCTGTGATACCTTCTGTGAAGCTCTTCTGGAAGCAGAAGAAAATAATTGCTGTCGGGATCGTACAGATAAATACGCCGAGCATCAGCACACCATAATCTACAGTGTAGCCGCCGAGCAGGTTCGCTACCAGCATCGGCATGGTGATGGATTCATTGTTCTGTAAGATAACCTTCGGCCACAGGTAGTTGTTCCATGCGTTCATAAAGGTGATGATTGTTGCTGCCGCATACGTCGATTTCATGGTCGGCATATACATACGAAAGAAAATTCCTGTCTCGCTTAAGCCATCGAGTCTTGCCGCTTCGATGATATCGTGCGGGAAGGAACGGGAAGCCTGGCGGAACATCATGATCATGAACGGTGTTGAAATCGAAGGAAGCATGAAAGCTGCCATCGTGTTGACCATCTTTAGCTGGGAAAACATACGGAACATTGGGATCATGATGGCTGCGAACGGAATCATCATCGCAGTCAGAAGTACGGTAAATACCGCATCTTTTGCTTTATCATGATAGATCTCAAATCCATAACCGGCGATCGAGCAGACCAGAAGACAGAGAATGGTCAGCACCGTCGCATTCCGGAAGGAGTTGCACAGTGCAAGGCGCAGGTTCTGCTGCGCAATCAGCGCTTTAAAGTTGTCAATCAGATACGTACCCGGAATCAGTTTTCCGGCAATGACATCAATACTTCTGTTTGTAGACGCGCAGAACATATAGTACAGCGGAAAAACAGAAAGGATCGACGCTACCGTTAAAATCAGATACATGAAAAATTTCTTTGCTTTTCCCATTATCGCTCGTCACCTACTTTCATCTGAAGCAGTGCCAGAATGGCTACCATGATCAGGATCAGGATGGACATTGCTGCCGCATAGCCAAAGTTCGGGCTCTGTACAAAGGACATATTGTAAATATAATGAGACATGGTCATGGTTGATTTTCCAGGACCTCCGTTTGTCAGGTTCAGGGACTCATCGAACAGCTGCAGAGTACCGTTGGTAGAAGTAATTGTGGTCAGCAGAATCATCGGTTTTAACAGTGGAACGGTGATCTTGAAGAAAGTCTGCAGCGGGCTTGCGCCGTCGATTTTGGCTGCTTCGTAGATCGAATATTCAATGTTCTGCATACCGGAGAGATAGAAGACCATGTTGTATCCGGTCCATCTCCAGATCAGGGCGATGATGATAACCGCACGGGCTGTCCACGCATTGGAGAACCACATGATCGGGTTCATGCCGAGGCCGCGGAGAACGGTGTTGATAAAACCGTCATTTGCAAACAGGGAACGGAAGATCATCGCGTAAGATACGAGAGATGTTGCGCACGGCAGGAAAATGCAGGTACGGAACAGTCCCTTAAAACGCAGATCTTTGTTGTTCAGCATGGAAGCAAACATCAGGCCGAGGATCAGCATGATCGGCACCTGAATAATCAGATAAAAGAAGGTGTTGCTTAAGGTCTGTTTAAAGGTCGGGTCTTTTAAAATACGGGCATAGTTTGCAAATCCGTTGAATTTTAGGTTGATGCCCATACCTGTCTGTAAAGACAGGATGAATGCCTGAATCATCGGATAAAAGCTCATCCATGCGATCAGGATCGTTGCCGGCATCAGGAAAGCCCAGCCGGTAAGATTCTGTTTTCTTTCCAAGTTCATTCCTTTTTTCTTCTGACTGCTCATGGAATCTTCCTTTCTTTTTTTACCTGGCGTGTGTTTGAAAAAATCTTTTTGCAGACAACATTTCATGTTCTCCTGCAGAAATCATTTTTCAAACACACACCGCATAGATACAGAACGGGCCTGCTTCTGTCTGTCCAGGAAGCAGACCCGTTTCTTATCGTCCTACTTTTTTATGTATTGCAGGATATCAGCCACCCATGTTGAACTCTACAGTTTCCTGTGCGGTCTGAAGTTCGCTGTCCATATCTGCTCCTGTCTGGATGATATTGGAAAGTGCGGTTCCGACAGCATCACGTGCATCGTAGTAGAATGCTCCAGTGATGTTGGATGGAGTCTTGGTTGCGAAATCAACGATCTTTGCGTAAACCGGGTCATCGCTGAAGAATGCAACTGGCTGTGCATATGCTTCGGAATCTCCTGCCGGTGCCCAGGTTGCCAGAGCGCCTTTTGCGATGATATCATCGTAAAGAGCTGTGCTGCCTGCGAAGGTAGATTTCATAAAGTCAATGGCAAGATCCTGTTTTTTGCAGTTGGAAGAAATTGCCCAGGAAGAACCACCGTTGTTGGAGTAGTTGGTTGCTCCGTCAACGCCGTCCAGTTTCGGCATATTGGTGATTGCCCATTTGCCGGACTGATCTTCATTTGCTGTGATGGAAGCCATGATCCAGCATCCGTTGATAACGCCTGCTGTAGTTCCGTTGTTGATGGATGCGATGTACTGATCCCAGTCAGTAACCTCTACAAGAGTGCCATCTTTTACCATCTGGCTGTAAATCTCAAGGATTGGTTTCAGTGCTTTGTTGTCTACGATGTTGACAGATCCATCTTCGTTGAAAAGGGACTCACCGCAGGACTGCAGCATTTCCATAACAAGGTCCGGAGATCCGGCCTGAGATGTCAGGATCGGCTGGCCTGTTTTCTCTTTGACAACTTTTGCTTTCTCCATAAAGTCATTCCAGGTGATATCTGTGAAATCATCTACGGTGAAGCCTGCCTGCTCCAGCATATCAGTACGCAGGCACTCGATAACGGCACCATTGTCGAACGGAATTCCGTAGTTCTTCCCATCCAGAGTAGAGTAAGCAACTTTTGCGGATGAGAATTCGCTGAAATCAATTCCGGAATCGGTCAGATCGGTGAAGATGTCCGGATAGTTGGTTGCATATTTCTGGAAGGAGTTATCCTGCATCAGGAAAATGTCAGGCAGTGTGCTCAGATCTCCGGCAGAAACAGCTGTTGTCAGTCTTGTTTCGATATCGTCGGATTTGATCTCACTTACGTCTACTTTGAATCCAGGATGATCTTTTGCATAGATCTCTGCTGCTTTTTCAATTGCGTAGATGTTGAAGTTCGGATCCCATGTCCAAACAGTCAGTGTGTTTTCATCATCAGAACTTCCTTCTGTAACGTTTGCATCTTCTGAACCGTCATCTGTTGCTGTGTCGTCTGTTGCTGCGTCGCTTCCTGTGCTTGAGGAATCGCTTGCTCCTGAAGAGCCACAAGCTGTCATTCCGAATACCATTGTGGAAGCTAATACAACTGCTACAATTTTTCTTTTCATAAATGTATATCCTCCTGATATGTATTTGTTCACTCTGCCAAAAACCGG